>Ga0123341_1005533_pt1 | contig 11280 bp, 6 predicted proteins | sample Turbeapinknodule_FD_89959 | JGI IMG/M metagenome (GOLD analysis project Ga0123341, IMG submission 89959) | Root nodule microbial communities of legume samples collected from Mexico - Turtle bean Mexico pink nodule | ecosystem: Host-associated > Plants > Roots > Nodule | place: Mexico: Nepantla... | reverse complement strand
GAGTTGGGGTTTTATGAGGACCCCAAATGTCACAATGCAATAGATTAAATGGAGAATGAGATTTTATTGTGCTTAAAGGAAATGGTAGCCTTGTTTGTTTAGCTTTGGGACAAATACTACAATTATTATGAATGGGAATGAGATTTTTACTGATAGGGATAGGTAGTAAGGAAGATACAAGTTGTAGACACGCCGGATAAGGATGTCCGAGGCGCTTGTGCCATAAATCAGGGTCGGTCGATATTTGAGATGTGTGGGCTTGGTTTGAAAGAGGGGACATGTAGTATAAGCCTGCGTGTTGTTTAGCGTCATTGTTGAGCGAGTAAATAGCATTTGCCAATTGCTGAATTTGCTCGGCACTAAAGCCTTGTACGAGGTTTCTATCGGACTCGTTAGTGATGCTTTTTTGTTAGACATGATTTTTTTTTATTTAGGGGATAAAAATGGAGAGGTTGTCAGGGCACCAAGATCAATGCTCTGATACCATATAAGAAAATGATAAAAAATGGTAAGAAGAAGAGATGTGTTTCTTATTTCTAATGTGTATATATACAATGTATAGAAAATATATAGGGAGTTTCTTTCTCCAAATTACAATCTAATTAGGTAGGGATACTAATCATGAGATATTCTATAATTATTAATAATTATTATATTAATTGCATATAATTGAGTACATACAATAATTGCATATAATTTGATAATTATTATTTCCTTAATATGAGAAAAGAATAATATAATTGATGCTTTGTTTTAAGTTTACTTCTTTTTTGCTTCGATATCTCTTTCTCTTTCTCTCTTGCATTTTCATTCACTGTCATTGAGAATTTCATAAATCAGTGCAGTCACATCTTTAAAGAACGTGTTGGCTACCATGTTATTAATTAAAGAAAAATCATCTACAAAATATTTAAATCTATATTTGAATTTTAATTAAACATTCATATAGAAAGTTTAAATCTACGTAATGTTGAAAAACTTACAAAATAAGGATAAACAACTCACCTTAACAACCACATAATATGAATGCTTTAAGAAGATTCAAGGGCCTTGCGAAAACATTGTTCTCATAAACTAGGCACTAATATAATCTTGATTATATTAAGGACAACCAATTTAATTATTGTTAGGATAGATTCAATACCATACCGACCAAACTCAATCACATATTTAAGTTACTGGGTTTCTCTAAATAAAAAGGAAAGAAGAATTTGGTAAATCCTAGTTTTATTAGTCTTAATATTTTGTAGGCTTAGCCATGGTTGATCATAGTATAGGTAGTTGTTATTTTATCATTGGTGTTTTCATTACTTTTACCATGCCTCACAAAATCCAAACAAAATACCTAAATAAAATATTAAACTTCATCCAAAAGTGTCAATATACTATTGAAGAAACTTTACACCTCGCATCAAAAACCCACACCAGCGGCTCAAACACCTGTACCACTCCACCAACGCCACACCACTCCATCCAACCCCTAGAACAACCTCCGCACACACCAGGTCACACGTCGCAACACCGCTCGCGCCCCAATTTGCCGAGATTGTAGTTTTATCTTTGAACCTTCATGATTTTGGTCATCATTATTATAATCTTGTTTGAAAGAACAAATAATCTCCTGACAATCAGAAATATGATCATGTCTCCTTGTGAGAATCTTTTAAATCATTCCATATGTCAAAGACATTGTCCATATAGATAATGTTATGTACAATGGGTGAAGAAACAACCTTGAGCATCCAGGAAACAACCAACATATTGACTCTATGTCATGTTGGAAACAATAAGTTGGTATGAGTGGGAGTTTCTATAGTTCCATACATGAAACCTATCTTGTTCTTTGAAAGGAGACCAATGAAGATAGTTTGGTCCCTCGAGAATAATAAGACAATGAGAAAGAAAGAATTATCATATAAACTAACATTGTGGAGAAAAAAAATTTGTGAGGGATCACAACTTCAATAATTGATACTAATATTAATAAATAAATAATTAATAATAACAATAAATATATTTTTAAATAAAAATTATTAATAATATTAACAGTACTTATCCACGAATTTTATATATTGATAAAATCAATGTGCCAGAAGATGTTTCTACTTTTCTTTCTAACCGTAATTTACTTTAGAGCATCAACTTTTTAGTTGTGTTGGTTTCCTCCAAAGCAATTGCTCGCAATCCTTACTATAATTGTTGCAAATCCTTGAACATAAATGATATTTTGTTTGGTCAACTTCCACAATTCCTTTGACACTTCTAACCATGATCCAATAAGAAGTCTATCATCTTGAATTGAAATTTTATTTTCTAATTTTTTGTAGGAATTGTATTCCCCTTCTTCATTGAGTGTAATGTTTTCTAACCCAACATTAATAGAAAAAAAATAATGGAATTTGATATATTGAAACAAATCCAAATTTTATATTAGATTACTCATTAGTGGAGTTGGCACTAGTTATCAGGGTTGGGTGGGGTGGTAAGGTGAAAAAGATTACAAGAGATGGAAGAAACACGTTGGGATGAGGTGATAAGCTTGGAAACAAGGAAAAAAATAATGATATTGAGAACTTTCATCCAAAGGAGGTTGATAATCCAAAGGAGGTTGATAATTTTTACTTGTAAAAAATTTTATTCATCGTAAAAGCAATTGTGCCACATTTGTTGGACACACTTGAATGGTCGACCTTGAGTTTTTATGATGTTTTTTTGTATAATTTTTTTTTAACCCCATCTCAAAAAATATATTTTTCATTTTTTAAAAAATATTAATAGATAAAAAGATATGTAATATGATTAATATTAGAACCGCATAATGGTGATCAGGATAAAAAAAGTTATTACACGATAATGTTATATATAAAGAAAAAATTATGTATATATTTATAAGTGATAAATGGAAAAATAGTAAAAAATATGTACATGAATTTAAGTTGTATTTAATGGTGTCAAATTGTCATCCATTTGAGTAAAAATATTTATAGTCCAGCCAATTATAAGTTAGCGGTTTATCTCCGTTCATTATTTTTCAATTTATAAGTTAAATAATTATATTAAATAACTTCTACTTTTTATATATGAAACATAAATTTGAAAGATGCCAAACATGCATTTAATCATTTGGAATTACTCATAACCATTTGTAACCCAAGAGTATCGCTTAGCATTGCATTTATTAGATACTACCATACAAAATTTAGTTTTCTTCTTCAAATATACTAAGCTTTCTAACGATTTCAGAGGGAAAATAAATAAAAAGGGAAAAATGTATAATTTTTTTGTTCGTGTTAATTGATGCGAAATGAAGAAAACGATAAATGAGTGTTTATTTCTTTGTCCTAAATAAACAATTTTTGTCCTTTTTCATTGTTGTATATCTCTCCCAGCAATTTTTGTGCGTGACCCAAACCGGAGACAGTGAAAAAATTGCACTGTCTTCTCTTTACAATACTCACCTTTTTTTTACCCCAAAAGCAATACTAAAATGAAGCTATGAAAATATTTTGATTAATGAAAATTAAGATTTCATGGTGACTTATGGAGTATAAATGTTTCTATATATTCTAAATAGAAGCAAAAGCCAATTCTCTCGAACCCATACCACAAACTCGACACGTTGCTTTATGGTATGTATACCTGCCACAATAGAGCTCTGTCTGCAACCCAAATATCAATGAGAACAAGATCCAATAAAAAATAAGATAAAATATTATAGTAATAAAATTAGAAGGAAAAAATGATACAATAAAAAACTATTTGTACTAATTTTCAACATGATTAAAAATATTTATTGAGTACTACATTTTTCTCAACGGGATGTTAATATTAGTAAAATTATTTGTCATTTGAATATATAGCATTTTATATACCAAGTGCCTATTTTTCATCCACTTGTAAAACAGTGAGGACCAAAAGGATAACAAAAAATTTAAGTAATATACCTGCTATAAATGCTTGAATCCTTGCATGTGATAAGATTGAATGAGCCATGTTCAAAAGGCTCACATGTCAACTGTAAATAAAGGTTTCTGTAAACACTACCAAACAGTTGACAGCAGCGATGTACTTGCCTGAGATGTCTACTCTAGAATTGAACTGTAAACATGTTCAATATTCCAGTAGAGTCTGCAGACTAGCAGCATGTTAGGAATTTGCATCTGAGCAGATATGTAATGTAGACTTTTCTGGGCAAAAACTTTAGCTTAAATGTCTAATACATGCTACACACAAGGAAAATTCAGCAATCCAATCTATTTGCTATTTATTTTTGTTAAAAGAATTGTGTTTGCTTTGCTTCCAGCATCATAAAGTATGTTAAAAGATCATATTTCTCAAAGGAGCAAAGCAAGAGCAACCATGTAATATGAAAACTCATGTCAAAGCATGTGAAGTTGAGCCTCAAGTACACTAGTGCCAAAACAGCACTATTTAAAAATAGATGGCCAACTAGCTTTATTAAGCTACATTTAAAATCCTGAGCACATTATCGTTTGAATTTTGTTTACTTTCCCTGTACCTTTTAAGACCCAGCCACTTCTAATCTGCTTCAGCCTGCACATGAAGTATGTTGAATCTTCTTTGGTGACATGATGAATCACAACCTATATGCTTCTTTAGGACTGCTTTCTTGACTTTGTCGTCTCTGCCTCCATGTCTCCCCCCACAGCTTGGCTTCTGCAACAGCTCGCTCTCTTACTGATTCTTTAGGCAAAATCGCAGTCGTTTCATTTGAGGACTCTCCACTCTCCATCTCAGCTGTGTTGTTGACTGTGTTCAACACTTTTGGGGAATATTGCTTGGATGACAAGAATTCCAGAGCTTCCACTATATCACCTGCATTAGGCCGTTGATGTGGCTCTTCACGAAGACACATGGCTGTCAATTCAATGACCATCGGTAGACCAGATCCTGGGTACTTGCCTTCAAGCCGTGCATCTACCAGTCTAGGGAAACTCCTTTTCTCTCTGAACATTGGACGTGCCTACAGAAAACAAATGATAAAACAAATTATGATTTCTTAAACAATGATAAACTTCAATTATCTTCTCAAAATTAAGACATTGGATAACATTTAGCACAATTGGATATAAGTAGAAAAATCACGTAATATTCAGAAAGAATGATTAGACCACACGCAAACAGAACAAGCAATTGAATTATATTCCCGGGAAACTAGGTAGCAAACTGGAATTGTAAGTTCGAAAATTATAAGGGTATCATTATATTCCTTTCTTCAACATTAGAAGACCACACCACATTCATTGATTAACAACAGCTGATTAATAACTCAGCTTCTTCCTCTTTCAAGTACATAATGAAAACTAAGAAAAAACCAAGAATGAAGATAGCATTCCACTGAGACTGCAGGAAATGCAAACAGAGCAAATCTGAAAACTTAATTTATCTGATGTATATTATTCAAGTGAGGGAAAAAAGAGAGTAACGTGTGGCATTCCTCATGGGCTAGTAATGGAACAAAATATAATTAATATAGGAATTTACCCAGTCTACCAGATGCTTTTCAGTGCCACGGTTATCATCGTATGCTTTGCGTCCAGTAATTAGTTCCAATAACACAACCCCAAAACTGTAAATGTCAGATCTCTTCGTTAATTTTCCACTAGTGGCATATTCAGGGGCACAGTAACCTTGTGTTCCCATGACCCTAGTGGCAACATATGATTCATCTCCGGTTGGACCAAACTTTGCAAGCCCGAAATCAGAAAGTTTTGGATGGAAATCTTCATCCAATAGTATGTTGGAAGTTTTAAGATCCCTGTATATAACAGAGGGCTTTGCTTCATCGTGCAGATAATGGAGTCCTTTTGCTGACCCACAGGCTATCATCATTCTGGTATTCCAATCAAGTGGTTCTTCATCAGGAGAAACATCTACAAATAACCATAAACAAATATTAAAGATACAACGAAAAAGTAATTTTTTAATAATCTTAAACCAAAACAGACAAAACGTGTTAACTACAAAACAAAATTCTATGCAATAAGTGAGTGTATGAATTTTCAGAATAAGGATAGACGATGGCGGAACAAAGGAGCAATCATGTTACGGAACAGTGAAATAATCAGTTTCGGTGCATTCTGTGTAGTGCTCCTCCAGTTCCTTTATATTATAGACAATTTAAGCGTTATTTTTCCTTTTGGCGAGAAAAGGTGAAAGAAAAGCAAAAGAATAAAATAAAAGTACTGCTAAAATCATATGATCCATGAATCAATAATATGAAATTGCACCAATTGACTCATGTATCACATGAGTCAAAGACATTTGTAATTCATCACATGACACAAATTGCAGGATTGACAAGTCATATTGAATCAAGTGATTTGAAATCCGAATCATGCAATTCTAACGACTAAGGTTGCAGCTACATTGGAGCAAAGAGGTTGGCTTATGAAAGAAATAAGATCTAAATGTACATTTGGTGAATAAAGACACACGTCAAGCACAGAGAAGATACAGTAGTTACTTTAAGCTATATTGAGCAAATTATGATACTAAACATGGCATTATTGAGCAAATTAGTAGCACCCCTCTTCAGCTCCGCTGATCACGTACAATCCCCCTCCCCCATGGTTTTAAAATTATTGTTGTCTGCAGATCCTTTAGAACTAACGTGTGTCAACTTCATGAACTGTATATTATTTCATCCTTTCGGATAGTAATAAACTCTAAGCTTTTACAAAATTTCCTCCAAATCATGGGGAGAAAAGAAGGCAGGAAAGAGATACATGGAGTAACTAGTGAGTGATTGTAATTTGACATTGAAGAAAAAGGTTGCGTTATAGTATTATACCATGAAGATGAGATTCTAGGGATCCCAAAGCCATGTACTCATACACAAGAAGACGTTGATCCCCTTCCGCACAGTAACCAATCATATTAACAAGGTTGGAATGGCGTAGAAGGGAAAGCATGAGAACTTCCACCAGAAATTCTTTCTCCCCTTGGACACCTGTAGTATCAAGTCTTTTAACAGCTACAACCTGATCAAATCCCGTAGCTTGTTAAGAGAATTATATTGCACAGCAATGTAACATACTAATGGGTATTGTAAACGCAGAAACAGGCACACAAAGAAAATCCATCCATCAAGTTATACCTGATTTTCTCCAATCATTCCCTTGTAAACAATGCCAAATCCACCTTGCCCAATAAAGGTTTCATCTCTAAAATTTTTTGTTGCTGTTGCAAGCTCTCGGAAGGTAAATATCCGGGCCTCATGAGGACTTTCGCCCTCCTCTTTTGGGTTTTCTTCTGGTCCATTTCCTGTATCAAACCAAGTTATGATCACTAGAGTATACAAGTAAAGCAAAAAATAATAGAAAGACATCCCGCTTTTAAACTATAACAACATTTTTTGCATAATAGAACAACTCACAAAATTGAAAAGGAGAGAACAAAAAATAGGAAAAAAAACCTAAAACAAGCTAAAATCAGCTCATTATTAGAGCTTTATGTTTCTGCTTATATTCTTCGCGGGTCTGCGTCTATATCCTTTGATCCGGGGTCTACGTCTATATTGATACTTTATTACGTGCTATAAGTTGGTTGTATAACTTCATTATCTTAAGGGAGAAGGGATTGGTGATTATGTGTAGCTACTTAAAGATTAATTCTCAATCACGATGTCCATCACTTTGTCATTTACCCTATCTTCTATTGTAAATATCCCTGGATTAAAAACTATCAATAGTGGACAAACTGCGTGTAGGGATATTGTTACTGGTAGGAAAATCAAAACATTTTATTTAAAGTATAAATAGATATGGAAGTTTCGAAGGACCCTCTCGTTCCAGTAGGATTGTGGAAGGTACGCAGGTAAACCCAACATCAGCAATAACAGCGACAAAAACTTGTTTCCCACTAAGTGTGATTGGTTTGATGAGGAGAGGAAAATTCAACAACCAAAAGAAAAAGGTGATGTTGAAACTGCTGTGAGCACAAAAATTATTTACACCACTGTTGCAAGTCTGCAAACAAAGTCTACCCATGGTATTACTCCATTGTAAAGTTCATATGATAGAAGACGATTGATTTTCTAAAACTATGCATTAATCATGTAGGACTCACATACTCTATAAAACCCAAGTCCATATCCGCTTACGACTATTTAATCACTAGCTCTTATTAAATGATAAGCACTCAAAAACTTGAGAAAAGTCTCTTAAAAGCTAGTTGTCAAGGAGGAGAACTAAATCATGAATATTTCAAGCATTTCATATGCCCAATGTGAAACTTAGACACCTCAAAATACGCAAGTTCATATTGTGTAATTTAGACTAATTATATATGTGCCTGCATATCTAGGTGATGAGTTTAATATAAACTAGGTTGTAAAAGAGAAAAACTCTAAATAAGTGAGGTTCAATGGGAAGCAGGGAACCGACAACCAATACAGATGACAAATCACTCCCCCCAGAGCTGATAAAAGCATATTCTCAGTTACTCACAGTGACATCTATCTCCCCCCTTGGGAAAGAGGTTATTAGTAGAGAATGAACGAAATTCTGATAATCAGGATGTGCTCGACTACCACGAAAAATGATCTATAATCACTGAAGAATGTTTAATTCACAAGAAGGACAATTCCTTTAGCCAGGCGGTGATTTTCTAAGTTGCCTATAAAAAGGAGGGAGATGAGTTATTTTCCTAGCAGAATTTGTAGCCAACAGCTGTGGTATTACTAAATTGTTTTCAAAATATGCAGGAGGTTCTACGCAACAAAGGCTGATGTGATTTCTTTTGATACAGAAATGAGACCACTCAATAGTGCAGACCAAGTTGAACAGTCAGCAATCACTATGTCAAGCCTCCCAGAGACCTAAAAGAATTCATATCATATGAAGCAGAGACTCAGGCTAGTGACAATCAATTCATAAAATTGTGACATAAAAAATCTCTTCCAAGAATTTAACATGCATGCTTGTGCTTCCCCAAGACCAGAGTGAAAAATAGCACAGTAGCAACTCCGAAAAAAGGCATTTTGAGTGGGGCATGAAATTTGAACAGGGGGTAAGGTACTAAGCTTTGTACAGTGTACTTAATCAGAATTCGAATCTTCAAATGAGAAATACCGCAAGACAACACCAACCAACCAAGACCTCTTTTCTTTCACCCTAAGATAAGAATCATGTGAGATGAGAACTATAAGCAACAATCACTGGAAACATCACTTAAAAACCAATTTGTCCCCTATCATGACTTAAAACCCAAAACCCATTAAAAAAATTGACACAAATAAAAAATTATTTTTGAAAGATTGAATCTTTCGGAAAGAAGGTAACCTGAAGAACTTGCAGAGACATCATTGATTCTCTCTACAGATTTACGATTCTTGTTTTCCTCGTCCCGCGCATTGACACTCTTCCCTTTGCTCTTCTTCCTCAACCCGAAACAAGGGCAGCTACCCATCTATCAGAGTTCTGAACCAAAATGCAGCCTTTCTGCTTTCTCAGTGTCTCGAGTCACATGAAACCGCGGGCACAGACACGGAGAAGAAAGAGAAAAGCACGGAAACAGAGGGGTTTTATTGACATTCAATTGAATTCCGAGAACAGAAAAAAAGAAGAATATTCTTGCTTGGAAAAGAACGACGGCGAAAAACGAATGCGTGTGCACACGGATCTCAACGGAATCTGCCCCACTCCCGCCTCATACACGTTGCAGCAACCATGCTAAGTGTGTTGCTACAGTTTCTTGGCGAAAAAGGTAAAAAAATTACAAAATGAGAGGGGTAGTGTAATATAAATGGGAAAACAAAATTAGCTGCTTCGATTGCGCACTGAATTTAATTAATTCCACTAATGATAATAATGTTTATTTGTTTCCTTAGAAGGAAAGTTGTGTGTGTAGGGCAGTAGAAGAGTTTGTTTGTACAGTGACATGCATGCCTATTGGCTTTCTGACGTCTCTGTACTTTCTCTCACAACCCCTGTCCTGTTTCCTATGCGCCACATTTGTCTCTAAATCTCTTGCACTTGGCTGCTCAATTTAAGGTTGCTGGCTCATGCTTTCTCATTAAGTCACCTCAAGCTGCATTCAAAATATGTAATTTCATTAATTCTCTTAAATTAATATCTTTTCCAATTTCAAACATAAACACAATAATGTTTAATTATAAGTATTAATATTGTTGAACTAAAATTGTTTAATCTTGTAAACTTAGAATACCAAATGTGCTATTACATTTGTATATACACAAAAACTACACATTGTGATATTATATGAATCAAACGTTTATGTAAGCTAACAGGTTTGAAATTTGTATAACATAAATGTGTTGGGTTAAGATTCTACTCATGAATCAAATATATTTATTATAATATATATATTTATAATAAATATAATTATTTAAAAAATGTTGTTTATGAAACTAAATTTATAAGAACATATGGAATATAATAGATAAATATATTAAAGATTATAGGTTAAAATATAAAGATTTAGAAAATAACAGGTATAACTGGTATATTTTATTATTAAAATAAAAATAGTTTATAAATAGAAAATTCAAGTTTTATTTTTAAAGAATCATTGTTTCTCTAAAACTTTCCTTTTTCTTTTTTTTTCTAATATTCTAACTTCCTCACTTATCAGAACAATAATCAGAATCCATCATTGGACTCTTGGTAACGAACTCTACAAGACTGTCAATCTCAGATAGAGTAAGTTCATTCTGACTCATTTTTCTTTGAGTTAGTTTTGATCTGGTTAGTTTTACCTCTAGGTTAGGCTTGTATGCGATGTTTTTTATCTTTAGAATTAGTCTCTGTTAGTTCAAGGTCCTGGTGATATAGTTTGATTTTTTATCAGGACTTGGTCATCCAAGTTAAGCTACCCTTGAAGGATTTGGAACTCTGAGTGAGCATATGCTCAATTTCAGGTAAAGGAACCTAGTTTTAATTTCAAATATAACCATAGGCTAGAAGATTTGGATATGGGAGTGACATGGTCACAAATTCCAAATTTTGTTTGCAGAATTGATTGTTTCTAAGTAATGTAGGGTATTGTTTAAAATCATATGTGAATATGTTGATTTTGATATGGATGGTTTATGGTAGATGTTTTTGTGTAAATTTGAAAAATTGGTTGATTTGTATAGTTGATATAGTGTAAGTTAATCCTGAAGTGAATGAGTTATTGATTTGGTTTTATTTGACTTTGAATGATTTAAATTGGGTTAGATATGATAGATATGATATATATATATATATATATATATATATATATATATATATATATATATATATATATATATAT
>Ga0123341_1005532_pt1 | contig 11283 bp, 10 predicted proteins | sample Turbeapinknodule_FD_89959 | JGI IMG/M metagenome (GOLD analysis project Ga0123341, IMG submission 89959) | Root nodule microbial communities of legume samples collected from Mexico - Turtle bean Mexico pink nodule | ecosystem: Host-associated > Plants > Roots > Nodule | place: Mexico: Nepantla... | reverse complement strand
TATATATATATATAAATATAATGAAAACTCAGCATTCCTAAAAAAAAAAGTGGCAACACACATTTGCAGGATTTGTATCTATGGTCATAACTGTTGGACTTGAAGAGTAATACAGGCCTCAACAGCCACTATTTTGATTACGATGCTTGAAGATGAAGATGATGTAGTTGTTTAGATACCTTTAAGCTTTCATTGTATGTTGTCGAGTCTTCACAGAAGGTATTCCCAAGATTTTTAATTAACACACAACAAAATACTAAAACCAATAAAAAGAAAACGTGATTTGAAAAGTGGGAAAATGTTTATAAAAATTTTTATAGCCTTGTTAATTTATTAAGTTTTTGTATAATTGATAAAACTATTTCCTATGAGATTCGTAACAAACTAACTGATTTCTTTGATAATCGATCAAACCACAAAATAGAGAAAACACATTTGATAGAGATGGATTTAAAATCCTTTTCACGGCAAGTGGACTGAGTCAATTATTGTACAACTGAAGGTTGTCGTATTCACAAGTAATTAAAGTTTACCAAAGTAGATATATCCTTCTGAGTGAAGTGATAAATGGATAAAAGTTGGTTGCATATATTTTTATAAATAACTTTCCTAACATAATATTTAGCAAGGTTGAAACTTTTACAAAATAATAAAGTTGAAGGATAACAATACAACACAAGTGTTGGGATTGAAATAGCTTTATGAATATCTTTTGTTAATGTCACTTATAAATGCTATGTTTGTTCAAGTTCACTTTTCCTATGGTCAAACCAAGTAAATTCCTTGCACCGAGGTTATCTAAAATCATAAACTATTATAATCAATTCCTTGCATCATAATAACTTATTTTGTGTTAAGATGGAACAACTCAAGCCAAATACTCAACTTCATTCCTGGCCATTGACATATATGGTTATAGGGTTCCTTCTAGCCTCATTCATGCTCCATAGGCATGAAAGGTCGTTCCTCAACATTAAAGATTAGTATACTATCAAACCATTAGAACTTGAATTCATATAAAAGCACACATTCATAAATAACAATAACTGAAGAAATATCACATTACTTTCCAATCGCATCAGGATAAGTTTAGCAACTCATGGTAAATCTTATAGTGAAGCATAACGATGAGAAGTTAAGAATAACAAACATGGATCCCTTAATGTTGTAGGTCAACTTAGGCTCAGATCTTTCACCTTAAGATTTGTCTCTATTTTGGCCTCTAGAATTTGGTCTTCATAACCTGATGTATTTCTGTTTTCTTTTGTTTGAGCTTCAATGCTCTGAGCCTCCACAAATGGTATGTTAGGACCTATCTATTTATGGAGTTTAATGAAGAGCTTAAGCATATTCATCTTCTACTCAATGCAAGCCAATCAGCTTAATGGATTGGCTTTTTTCATCTCGAAGAAACCTTTTGGCCTTAAGCTCCTTTTTCGGCTTCAATAAATTCAAAGAATTTTGGTTCTTCAGGGATTCACTTCAAGTTATGCCCAACGAAACCCTTTCTTATCTATGAAACTTCTTAGATTTAGGATTGACTTCAAGCAAAGCCTAAGCAAATCATAAATCTTTCCCTTTAGGTTTAGGTTAGCTCCAAGCCCTTTCTAAGCAAACATTAGTTTTCTTCTTTGTGAAGGACTCTTTCTTCTTAACCAATTGGAATTCACTCAAACTTTTAAATCTATAATTCTTCATCCATCTGGAATCCGCTTAGTGTATGCCTTTAGTGGTCAACAATTTGGAAGTTTTAAAATGCTTGTTGTATAGAGACAAACAACTTAGCCTCTTTCCATGTGCTGGGCGAATTGGTCAATTTATGTTCATTTGTTTATTTTCTATTTTTCTGTTTTTTCTGCAATATTCTTCATATTCTTCTTTTTCTCTTCTTCTTTTGATTCAAACTCTACTTTATAGGGATTGCATTACTTCCCTTTGGGTTTTTAATGTGTTTTTACTCATTATGCATGCCTAATTTGCTATGATTTTCACAATAGTTTGTCCCTTATCAACATCCCAGGATATTATTCAATTAACAACTTCCATAATCGATTAGATATGCTTTCTGCAATAATTTCCAAGCGATAATAATGGATTAACACGTATCACAATCGATTAAAGTGCTGCAACTATTTTTCAAATTTAACTTAGAGTAATCGATTAACATCTTAAATTAATCGACTAAATCCATCAATATCTATTTTAAATCTCTATATTTTATACAAAAATTATATAACAAAAATGAATCAAATTGAGATATTTTGTGCAATTTTCGTACATTCTAATTGTGCATGCAAGATTTGATATTCACGGTTCTGCGTTATTGTGAAAGGACTTTGTTGTTTGCTTTTGCTATGATAATTTGGTAAACCTTTCCCCTGTTGTTCTTTCTAGATTGTTCTAGTGTTTTTCTCTTGTTCAAGAGTTTATAAGGAATATATCTTCTTATATGTGTGTTTATTTTTTTATTTTCTCTTGTTGAAACACTAAAGACTTAGATCTATTTTAGTGTGTTTTTTTTTATTTGTATGTAAATTTCTATTTCTAAGTTCTTTGATCCAAATTCACTTAAAAAAATGTTTCAAAACTATTTAGAACTTATCTTAGTGGCAAGATAATTGTAACTGATAATAAAGATATTTTAATCAATTGAAATTATTTTATGTGAGGTTCGAAATAACTGCAATGAATATTTTAGTAGATGATTACTTTATCAAATCAATTTGTTAAAATCACTTATAAATCATTGAGTAGTTTTGGAGGTCTATTTGAATCCATGAAAATGAGTTCTTAACAAATTAAAATTGTCATGTGCCTTTAGAAGAATATTACACGTTTATTTTAACAGGTTTAAAGTACAATTTAATCGATTAAATGAGTCTGTATTACTTTCTTGACACTTATCTTTCATTTTTAATCCATTAAGTTTTATTTAATCAATTCAATTGTGACATGCATATTTGTTTTGGTCTAAAAAGGGAGTCCACATTCTTTGCCACCGGTTACACTGTCATTGCTCATTAAAAAGTTACAACTTCCACCAAGTTTGTTTTTGGTTGAAGAAAATTTTTATTCACAATATAGTAACCGTCTCATATGAATTAAAATATGTACAATTTTGTTTTAATTTCAAAACTATCAAGAAAATTAAACCTTTGCCATTTTTCATTCTTACCTAATAACATACAAACCATTATTTCAAATTAAAATTGATTGATTTCATAAAAAAAAATATAAGTTTGTTTGTATTACTGGAAGAAGGTCTTCATTAGCTGGTAAACCTTCCACCCAACATCTTCATCTTCTCAAAGACCAAGAGTTGGAAACCTTTAAACATGGTTTTCTAACAATAAGGAGAAAATTATGTATTTCTTTAAGAGATAAGAAAAAACATATTAAGACACCTAAGGTTCTGAAGTTTTCTTGGTTAAAAGAAGAAAAATTTAGAGGTGTGAAGAAATTGGCTCAACACTAGAAATTACAAACTTTTCTCGAAAAGACTAGTTGAATTTATCCTAATATGATAAAAATATGTTCTCATATCTAACTTCTAAACGCTCTACTCTAAAATCTTTAGTCAAAGGTATAGACTTTGAGATTACTTTTAAGATTTGGAAAACTATTTTTGGTCTAAAGTATATTGGTGTTCAAGTTAGTAAAGGAAACATTGTTGCTACTGAAATTTCAACAAGGTTCAATATTTTAGGAGCTACTTGAGGAAGCCTAAAAAGGGATTTTACGCATGTGGAGTCAGACTAAAGGAAAGGCTACTTGTTTTCATTGTAGCATGGTAGATTACACCACTGGGATTAACCAAGTTATGTTGAATAAAGAGGATTAGATTTTGATGTACTACATTCATAATAGAATTGAGGTAAACTGGGACTATGTTATCAAAGATGATATGGTTAAATCTAAACTCTTATCATATTAGAGGTTTCTACATGTTGTTCTAATATCAAAATTTCTCCAACATTTTGTTATGGGTCTTAATGGAGTGTCATTTGATGTTATCAAAGGAATCAATGACATTAACAATGTCACTCTTCATAAAGTGGGATGCATTAAGGTTGATGACCATTGGGTGCGCAAATATGATAATGATGGATATGTTGTAACAAAAGTAATTGCTTAAGATGAAGCTTGTCCAAGTAACACAAATAAGATTAAATTAAGAATTATTGATATTTTACCTTATGTTCCTCTTGTTGATCATTGTATTCCTTTGCCTCCATTTGAGAAGTAGTTGTGGTGCACGATTTCAGTATTTTGATGATCAAATTGAATTGGTTCAAAATCATCTTCATAAACTCAAATTTACAGGGGGAAAATAAGTTGGTTGTGCTACAATTCATCATGTTTTAATTGTCATTATGGTCTTTTAGTTTGTAATCCTGTATGAAATGGTGTCTTATTTGTTTGTACTTTTTTATTATTATTTCTTACAAATCTAGACACATCAATTGGATATTCTCCATGAAATAAGGGAAGTTTTTTTTTCATTTGTTGTTGTTAGCAAGTGTGCCTAAATCTATTTGATGAATCCAACCATTGAAGCATTTCTAAAGAAGATTGAAGACTTAGATGTGTCTTAGTGTTTTTGTTTAACTTTATTGTCTAAATTTATTTTTATGAGTTTTTTTATTCTTATTCATTGAAAAAAAATTGTATCAAAATTGTTTAGAACTTCTCTTGATGGCAAGAAAATTTTAACTGAATCAAAGATTCTTTTATTCATTCAAATGTTCTTATCTGAAGTTCAAAATGGCTGCAGTGAATATTTTACTAGGATTTTTTTTATTGAATCAATATGTAAAAAAACCTTAAAAATTGTGAGTAGTTTTGGAGGTTTATTCCAATCTATTAAAAGAAGTGTTAAACATATTAAAATTGTTCTGAACTTTGCTAAGACTATTATTAGTCTATTTTAACAACTTGAAAGTTCAATTTAATTCATTCTTGTCACTAGTAAGAGAAATCAATTAACTAAAATATAATTTTAATCCATTAAAACTGACAGTGCAGATTCTTTATAACTCTCTCATTTTCATCTCATTTAGTACAAAATTTAAAATTTGAACTTCATATATTTTTAAATTTTGGGGGTTGACGCTGAGCTAAAGACATCTTCATTGAGCTCTCTTTCTCTGTTTTTAAGATCATTCTTCTAGCAAAAGGATAAATCTATGTTCACCTGAAATTATTTTCTCATTGTACTCATGGTGATTCAGGTGACCTTGTTTCAACTGCTTTTTTTAATTTCTTCTGTAAGGTTGTTTTTTGTATAGTGTTTATAGACTCAACTTGGTAACAAGGAGTTACAATTGTAGACTCCTTCTCTTGTAGGGTTCAATAATGGCATTCTTAGTGTTTTCTTTGTATTATTTTACAAGTTCAAATATTTTTTTTAAGTGGAAGCTTGATTAGTGTAGACCAGCATTTGAATGTCGCTCTTGCATAAGAGTGAAGCAATATAAAACTTTCGTGCATCTTTTCTTTTCTCTCTTGTTATTTTAAGAATTTTTTATATGTTCATTGACTCTTGGATTGCTTTTTAACACATTAAAAGAAAGACAACCAAATTTTGAAATTGATCAACCTGTTAAAGATTCATTCTAATTTTTGTGAAATTTCTTGATAGTTCAATTCACCCCCTCTTGAAGTCGGTCTTCAATTCTAACATTAATCGAATTCCATTATGTTTACTCAAGCCACTCATTTCCTTTCTAACAATAACAATCTCCAACACCACCACTATAGGATCATTGATGGATAAATGTTTCTTCTTTTGGTAGGAAACTTTGTTCAACATTTCTACTACACAAAAATAATAATTTTATATTAATTAGGGATGTTATAAAATAAATATATTACAATCTTAATAATATAAGTACAAATAAATTGAGTTCTCTAATATTGGTCAAAGTCCTACATCAACTTTTTGGGTGACCAACTAAGAGACTTATTATCTCATTTGTTGTATGACTTCTTAGTTGTAGCTCAAGAGGTTTGGAAATTATGTGAGAGACCAAAGTATGATCTTATCCCATACCATACCATCAATATGCACACAACCAATGTGCTTAAGTCGTCAAAGAGTAACATTAAATATATTTTACTAACGATAAGTAGAAAAAGTGTTTAATATGTTTTTCTCAACCAAAAAATCTTACAAAATAACCAAAATAAATTATTATTCAAGTCATCTATAAAGAATAAGAAATCAATTAAATTAAAATTACTTACATTCCGGTCGTGCAATCAACATGATTCCTCATAAGTATGTACTCGAGCACTTGAGAGGGTCTACCTCCATTTATCATTATGGGAAGGTGGTGATAGAGGTTGTCTTTAATATAAATATCTATATTAGGCCCAAATCAAACTTTTTGCTTATCCTTTATGGCGGTTTACTTAAATTTATAGTATGTCTATCATTTTTCAAAAAAAAATCACAAATAGTCATAAATAATAATTGTTGGATTAAGACATGAACATCAATTTTGATAATATTGATGAATAATTTGAAATTTAGTGATGATACAAAATACATATATTTCAAATTTAATAATATAAGTAAAACAATACTTTGAGTTGTATAATGTTCTCCTAACGAGATGCACAAGCCAAATGACCAAAAGTCTGAAATTTCTACACCACAATATCAACCTTAGATGTTGGCATAAGAATAACAACATTACCACCATACACCTTCTCCACCATGGGCTTTACAATGTTATAGGGTAGATGCCTACTATGTAAGAGTGACCTTTTCAAAGACATTCTCAAAGGTCGTTGATAGTTGTTGTTTAAGACTCAAACTAAAATAATTTCAGTGGAGACCCTCTAACGCAATGCTAGATCGTCTAATAAGAGATGATAGTATAAATAAGGTTAGATGACCTCAATTCGTCTTCCAACAAATCCAATAATAAATGTAGTTAATTAGTATTCAAAACTTATCTGCAAACCATAAAAGTTAACAATAACAATAAAGTAAAATGGGGTTTGAGTATGTTTAGCAATACATGGAGGTAGTCGTAAGTCACATGGGTGTAGAAAGAAAAAGCATGTGAATTGGAAATTCACATGAACTTGAAAATGACATAAGGAAGTTAAAGACTCTTCGTATGTCCTCTAACCATCTAAATTTCTTGCAAGTACATGGGAGGAACATGTGAAGTACTTACAACCATCGTATCCACTTGAAAGTGACATGTGAAGCTAGTTACAAAACATACGTGTGCTTAAAATAGACATATAAAGGTAGTTACTCTTGCACATGTGTCTCTCATGTCTCTAACCATACATTCTTGTAACTTTAGAATTCTTTGATACTCTTATAATATTCTTTAGTATCTAAATTTACAAGTTATCTTGTTTCTTCTTCAACTTCTTTTAGTTTTTCTCTCGTAAATCTTTCTTTAAATTCTTTTTATTCTTTTCTTTATCATGCTTCTTGTATTTATTATTATTTCTTCTTTTCTTTCCTTTTGTCCATCTATAATAGTTTCCTTTCAAATCTTATTTACATCAACAACTTCAGTTAAACATCTCATGTAAGCGCAAACCATTCTTTTTGTTTTTCCTTCATAACAGGTTGCTTAAGTTTATATTATGTCTAACATTTTTTGAAAGATTCCATGAATAGTCATATGAAATCATTGTTGCATCAAGATGTGAATATCATGATATTTTAAGTCAATTCATTTCTGATCTTGCATAGATACAATGCTCTTAACATTTGAAGAGTATCCTATTGATTCATTCACACCTTTAAATATCGATAACAACTTGTTTCCTCCTTTTTGGACAAAGTGTAAGGGGGTAAGTATAGACTTACCTATTTCTCTTAATGTTAACTCCTTGCATATCTTCATTTCAATCAAATCTAAGTGAGCATTCTGATGCGATTCTTCTTGAGTGTTGGATGGAATTGATGAAAGGCAGCGAAAGACTTGTAGATTTGTGGAGAAAACACTGAATGCCTATGGAAGTTTAGGGGTTTTGGGCGTGAGTTTACAATGTGAAAGGGCTAAGGAAGAGGTTAGGCCAACTTCCTTGAGTTTCTAAAAATATAAGAAACATCATAGAGAGAGACTTAGATAGAATGTCCTGAGAATTCAGAAACACAATTTCATATATCAATCAAGTCTAATTTTACAAGAGAGGAGTTTCTTATTTATAGCCTAATGACTATTAGAGTTCTAAAATACTCTTCATACATAGCATGTTATGTGGCAATCCTTTGTATAAGAAACTCTCCATTCATAGGTTGCCATGTGTCATTGAATGATTGGAGAGTCATGTAGAAGGCGCCTAGCTTGCTTCTTTAAAGAGCCTGAAGATTTATTTCCCATGCAAAGGAAAAGCTGCCCCAAGATATGTTTTGTTTGGAGAGAAATATATTTGTATTCTAAAATTAGCTTAGAAATACAAAGCCAAAAAATATTGTTTCACTATTTACAAAATTTATACCAGACTAAGGCAGATATTATCTTTTGTATTATTCCAAGTTGATCCTCAACTCTTAGTTGAAAAGAATGGTGGCTTTAGTATGGATGCTCCTCTATCACATTCACATTAACTTTCATCTTCCCTTTAAAATTGAGAAGTGTTTCAACTAAGCTATCACATACATTTTTCTTAACATTTACATTTACGCCATGTTCGACATGTAACTTATATTGATTGGGGAGATAAAAAAAAGATGAATTTATTATTCATATTGTTGTCACAATTTTTTTTTTTCAAATATAACACTAATGCACGTCATTTCCCCCCTAAATCTCATGACCAGAGTGACCAAGTGTCATTAACTTTTCATAATATATATGTCTCACCTCCATTTAGATATTTTATAAACATGTATTTCATAACATTTTCTTATAGTTTTCCTTTCTTATAGTTTTCTTTATCATATATGATCATAGGCAACACAATCAAAGATTCTTGAATTATCAAATTAAGTACTATAGAAGGAATTTGTTTATCAAGTAGACAATAGTAACTTTAACCCATAACACCTTGGGAACTCCAACATTAAGAAACAAACATCCCACTCTTTCTACAATGGTCATGTTGAATCTTTCTCCTAGTTTCATTTTGTTAAGGAGTCACAACTACCCTATAATATCTCACCATGTCATTATGCTTAAAGAAGTTGTTAAACAACTCTGAGCAAAGTTCAAGACCATTATCCATTTTTGAACTTCTTCACCACCTTACCAATTTGATTCTCCACCAGATGCTTCCAGCTTTTGCTGTTTTCAAAAATCTTCATCTTTGATCTTTTGAGGATAGACTCATAGCTTCTTCGAATAGTCACATATTATTGACATGAAGTACTTGACACCAAAGTGTGATGAAGTTGCATATAGTCCCCTTAAATCAACATGGACATAATCAAGAATGACATTCTTTCTTTATTGTCCAACATTAAATTTCACCTTACAAGCCTTTATGTATACGCTCACAAAATTTCAACTTATCAACTTTGTAGTTGTTAAGCGAATCTTGCTTAATTAAGTTTTTCTCACTTTTATCTATTCCTTTACATCATAGCTTAGTCTTGGACAAGATTTTTTTTTTTATCGACAAAAAAAGAATGAATATAAATAGAGATATTTCAGGGATACCTCAACCCTTATACATAAAATCAGTGACGTCCTTCCGCCTGCCACTCGCATTGAGAGTTTAAAAGCATACAACGCAAGACAAACAAGCTCGACGTCTACCGATACCCAAATACAAAAAATACCATCTTTAACTTGAATCAAACCTAGTCAACCCAACCTCCCCCCTCTAACCTTTCCTTTTTGATAGACCTCATGCATATCAATGGTTTTAAACACCAATCTGAGTAAGAAAAACATGCTAAACGTACCTTCGAAGTAACCCATGACCAAACATGCAATTGCGCCATTGGACGAGATTGTATGCTCACTAGTAGACACTAAGACAAATATTGTTGCATCTTGCAAGACATATAGGTCATTCTTCCTAACATCCTTAATCACAATCATAAACTCCCTCATCACTTTCACTTTTTAAATACATATTCTTTTCTTTTTTTACCTCACAAATGAATCTTATTATTCTTTTGAAGTTAATATAAACTATTAAATATCGTTTGACTTTTATCATGTTGACAAAACTTAATTATTTATATCCTAATTATCTTGCAAAATTTGTTATCACGAAAAAAAAAAAGCAATTCCTTCAAATTAGATACCACTATTCTTTAAGATTTTGTATATTTGAAGAAATATAGTGATGCAATCCTAGCTTGCATTGCTATGAGTCTTTTGTTTTGTATTTTGGGGTGCGGAATTTGGAGGGATTATGTGGATAAAATTAGTGAAAAAAACTGTGAAATATTGGTGTATGGAGAATGATGATGAAGCTTAAGAGAGGTTAGGTCAACTCCTAAGAAGATTCAAGCGAAACACTATTAGAAGTGGAAACTTGAAAGTGAGAATTGGAAGACAAATGAGCTAGCAACTTGGCATCCTTTCTTTATCAATTGCAATCTGATTTACAAGGGGGCTAACACTTGTATTTATAGTGCTATGGGCACCCAAGGTACAACCTTTAACCCTAAAAGCTCTTCATATGGTCTAGAGTTGCATTGGGTCCAATGAGGTCCAATTGTAACTCTAACTAGACTCTTTCTTTTTCTATTTACACCATACTCTAATTAGCCCAATACATGACCTATGAAGATAGCCCAAATACAAGTCCAAAATAAAGCTTATACTACTTTGTATAATGCTTATGAAACTAGATTAAAAATTGGAAGAACGGACAATAATTAATTCTTTTTTATATGAGAGTCTTTTAAGATCATTTTTCTACTTCCAATCTTCTTAGCCAAATGTTTCGAGGCTAGATGGATTTTCATGATATCGTAAATTACTTAAATATTTGTAATAATCTAGAATTCATCATCTAAATTTTTAAACAAATAGTAGAACTTAAACTTTTTGTGGTTATTTTGAATTTTATGATGAAAAGATATGAGTTTAAGGAGAAACAGGTCTCAGCAAAAAATAAATAAAGGAATTTTAAGAAACAATAAAAATTAATTAAAATGACTTCAAGTAATAATATTGATAAAGTAATGAATATAAATTTAAGATGAAGAACAAATGTAAAAGAATTAGATAAACATAATTGAAATCAATAAAATGATTTGAAAATAAATGAGTAGAAAAATAAACTATATCTAACTTAAATAAATTCAAAACAATTAATTGAAGAGTAAAGTAAAGAATATAAATG
>Ga0123341_1005531_pt1 | contig 11285 bp, 18 predicted proteins | sample Turbeapinknodule_FD_89959 | JGI IMG/M metagenome (GOLD analysis project Ga0123341, IMG submission 89959) | Root nodule microbial communities of legume samples collected from Mexico - Turtle bean Mexico pink nodule | ecosystem: Host-associated > Plants > Roots > Nodule | place: Mexico: Nepantla... | reverse complement strand
TAAAAATGTAAAAAGGTATAAATTCATAAATTAGGGATTATTTTATATGTAAATTAGCAATAAATCCTCATAAGTGCCTATATTTTAATATGAAATATTACTGAAATTAGGCACTTATCACCCGGCTAGTATTCAAAGGTGTGTATTGTTGAAACTTTCGACTTCTAAACTCTTCTCTTGCTCTTCTAACCATAGGTCCACTTTCTCTTTCCATCCCCCTCTTTTCACCTCCATCGACCCTCGCCTGATTTCGGAACTCTCTTAGTTCCTCTATCTGCATAAATTTTGACGCTCGTTGCCTTAATTCATCCAAATTAGTCGCGGGTTTTTTGCATAGGCTGTCGGCAAATGGTCTCAGTTTTAATGTTGTTATCGTATGATGCATGGTAACCTCTGGGCTGAGATTTCGAATACCCAAGGCAACCTTTCCAAACCGCTCCATGAACATTCTTAATAACTCTCCCTTTTCTTGTCTTATGTTTACCAAGGCAATTGATGTTAAATGATGAGGTCTACTAGTCGCAAACTGAGCACCAAACTTTTCCACCAATGTGTCGAAACAATCAATGCTCACAGGTGGGAGACGTGTAAACCAACTCAACGCTGCTCCTTTCAACGTCGTGGGAAACACCCTGCACATAACAGCATCATTCCACGTATACAAACTAATCTGAGTTGTGTATATTGCAATATGTTCATCAGGATCTGCACTTCCATCATATTTGTCAATGGTTAAATTTTTCCAATTGTCAGGCAACGGAGTATCAACTATGACATCATAGAATGGATGCTTTCTAGAAGATGCTCATGCAAAAACCCCAGAGGTTTCAAGCAATCTTTTTTTTGTTTGGGAACTTTCATTATGATGAATCCTTTCATTCACATGTGCTCTCGGCTGAATGGTTTCAAAGGATGAATTCAAAACTGTTTCTTCTTGTAACTTTCTCCTCATATGTGTGTTTTCGGCTCTTAACATACTTAGTTCTTCTTCATTACTTTTTTTTTTTAACATCTCAAACTCTTTTTGTAGTGGCATTAACATTGCCATTGGCATGCTAAGATTCTGCCTGCTCTCCACGTTGTTCTTCTCTTTGATTCATCTTGTCTTCAACCTTTTTCAACTACTTTTTGGCCCCACGGTGGGCGCCAAAATGTTCTTACAACAAGGACCAAGAGCACTCGAACAGGTTGACAAGACTAACTCCTTTCACGGATCTTCCAATCTTGGGCTTCTCTAGGTTACTCCTCAGGTTGGGCTCTCTTGGTTTCTTCTTGGGCTGGACTCTCTCGGCAATTCCTTGGGCTGGATGCTATTGGTTTCTTCTCGAACTAGATGCTCTGACTTCTCCTCGGGTTGGATGCTCTCGGCTTCTCCTCCGGTTGGATGCTCTCAGCTTCTCCTCGGGTTGGATGCTATCGGCTTCTCCTCCACTCAGATGGGTGGGTGTACCTGCAAGGCGCTCCGATGCCAAAGTCAGAAATGGTTTTATGTTCATCAGACAGAAATCACTCTTACCTACCTCTTATGTTGACCTCCTATTTATACAGTTTCCTAATGGGCTTTTACTTTACCTTTGGACTTTCTTTTTGCACCGTTTTATTATTTACGCACCCCCAAACACAGGTTTTTTTATCTAATTTGGGCCTTGTTATAATAATAATATATATGTTTTATTTTAATTCTTTTATATATTTATTGGCATAACCTTTCGGTTATTTCGGTGTTGGTTCTCGGCCTAACCTCTCGGTTTTAGCCTACCAGTACAAGTTCTTCTACCACCTCATTGGCCACCAAAATGTTGTATAGCAACCCTCTATCTTTTAGGAATGCTGATTCATTTTCATCAATAATTGAGGGTAGTACCTTTTTTTATTCTGCATGAAAGAACCTTCGCAATAATCTTGTACAGAGCACCCACTAAAGATATTAGCCTATATTGGTCAAGTTGTGTTGGGTTGCACACTTTAGGCGCTAGAGCTATAAATGATGCATTACAGTCTTTAGGTATAGTACCCGAATCATGGAACAGTTGCACAACTGCTACAATATCATGTTTGAGAACATCCCAACTATTCTTGATGAAGTTAAAGTTGAACCCATCTGACCCAGGGCTTTTTGATTCATCACATGCCACACTGCTTCCTTTACTTCATCCATTGAGAAAGTGGATATCAGGCTTAAGCTATCCTCCAAGGATAAAGACCTAAAGTCAACGTCTCCAAGTCTAACCCCAAGGTTTTGCGTAGCCTTAAATCTATTATCGAACAAAGTTTTCACTTCCCTTCGAACTACTTCAGAATCCTCACTCCATTGGCCCCCCACATCGACTCCTTTAACTGCATTCCTTAGTCTTCTCCATCTAATTATATAATGATAATATTTTAAGTTTGAATCTCCATGCTTAAACCAGTTAACTCTTGCCTTTTGCTTGAACAGAGATTCTAACTTTTTGTTTGTCACCCTCAGTTGGCTGATGAGGTCCATCCTTTTCAACTTGTCCCCTTTTGATAGATCAGAACTTGCATCTTGGATGTCAAGTTTCTCAATAACCTTTAGGATCTTCTTCTTTGTTGTGTCCAAGTTCCCAAACACTTCACAGATCCATACCTTAAGGTCAACCTTCATGAGCTTGAGTTTTTCTTTAAGAGACTTCAACTCATTCCCATGCGCATGATAAGAGTTCAATTTAGCTTTTACCATTTCCTTGAACCAACACTCCAAACTCCAAGCATCAAAGTTCTAAACGGCCTTGGACCCCAATCCTTAACCAAAGACTTCACCACCATAGCACAGTGATCCAAAATCTCTCTCGGTTGTAGATATTGTTTGCATATTGGCCATACATGGATCCAATCTTCATATAGCAACACTCTGTCCAACGTACTCTTAGCTGAACCATTTGATTTAAACCACGTGTATTTTTTTCCAACAATTGGTATTTCCAGCAAAAATTTCCTTTCAATGAAGCTATTAAAATCATTGATTTCACTCTTTTGGCTACCCCTTACTCTTGTACCTTTCCTTTCGTTCACACACCTAACTGCATTGAAATCGCTGCAGAAGCACCAACTTAAGTTTTGATGTGCATATCTGATTTTAAATAGTTCCTCCCATAGACTAACTTTCTCACTCAAAATACAAGGTGCATACACATTGACCACTACACATTTGGTTTTGGATCTTAGGTGTTGACCAAACGTTGCAATGAATCCATTTTCCATCACATGACTATCATAGTTGAAAGCATCTTTGTGCCACATAATTAACGTGCTCCCAACACCGTGTACACCTTTGTTATGCAACCATCCAACATTACTAGCCCCTCACAATTGGTAACCCCTAACATCAGAGAAAGTCGCATTTTTGTTTCTTGCAAGCACAATATCTATGCACCCTGACTAGCAATAATTTTTTTAAGGTACCTTGATTTTGTCTCCCCCCTCCCTCCCGAACACCTCTTATATTCAGAGTTATGACAATTATAGATACCCATTCTGGTTACCCTCTTTGTACCTCTTCATCACCTCAAGATCCCTCTCTTTCATGCGTTCAAGCTCTTTAATTACTTCCCCCTCATCCCCACTGCAGGTAATCCTTAATTGCTTTCCTAGCTCCTATAACTTGATTGGTTCAACAACATTTCCATCTTGTCAGAGTCTATTATTACAGTTAATAATATCTCCATCACAGACAACTACAAAATTAAGTCCCAACCTGGATATAGAGTTGTCCTCTAACAGTAGAGATCCCTTTATTGACCACTTATGCTTTCTCGGTGGAGTCTTAAAACATCCCCTCACTTCCACTCCAGCATCTCCTACCAAGTGTAACGGAGACAGAGGCAGTACGTGACCCCTTGTTCCTAAAAAAACCACGATCGCCTTGGTTGATGAGATTTTTTTGTGGTCCATTTATGATAGGCGTGACTCTTTCAGGAGTACGAGACTCTGTTATCTCTTACGCCACCTCTGTCCCAGTGAACATGAGCCCTTTCCCTTACCCCTTCACGTGTGGCTCTAGGTAGCGTTGTGTCTGCTGAGTGATGCGACCAGTGTGGGCTTGGCTTTCACCGTGATCCACAACTTGGCCCACCACTTGGGTCCCAACACCTTTCTCAGAACATTGGGCTACACCACACTCTGAATGGGCCTTACCCATACTGGGCCACGTATGGATATTTTGAAAGGCCTCTACCACAACAATTAGGTTTTGCATAACTTCTTGTATTGAACGACTATAGCATGTTGATACGCTTTTAGGAGATGCAGAGTTGACCACTAAAGTTGCATGCATAACAGGCGCATGTCGACTCTTTACTTCATTTGTGAAAGACCCAATATCTCTCTCCTACCATTCTTTATTTTTTGTAGAGGATATCGTATTTGGTATCTTAGATGTCGCTCCCCCCTCCTTTCCAATTTTCGACCACCACGTCTCTCTTGCACCTTCCCTACCTCACCACCAAAGCTATCCTCAGGAGGTTACACTATCTGACGACGCAAAGTGATCACAAAGGCATCTTCTTTGACTTCCAGAGACGCATGAGTATTCTTCTTCAATACAAACACTAACGATCTGACCATTTATCCGCATGTCCTTAGCTAGTCTAGCATTACAGTTTTTTAGAAGATGAACTTGGAGTCTTGCATACTCCCACATTTTTGTAGCCCTATCAATGCATACCAAGGAAGCAATTTCTCCTACTACTTTAGAGAAGCAGTCTTTATTCCACATCGTGATAGGGATGCCATAACACCTCACCCAAACAACCTTATGATATGCTGCATATGCTTCTGTCCAGGGATCTAAAACCTAAAAAATGTTGAATAAACTTTAAATGTAATTTGTGGGCTTTAAAATTAGAAGTTACTAGAAAATAGTAGAATGAGAGTTTGATATGTGAAAGGTCAAAAGTTGTGAGTGAGATTTTAATTATGTTGTTAGTGCGGTTTTAAGGTCATAATGAAGATTTTTTTTCTAGAAGAGTTTCCTAAAGCCTATAAATAGGATGCTCTCTTAGTTGTAATATGCACCACAGAAAGAAATACAATAGAGAGAAATACAAGAAGAAGAGTGTTTCTTTAGAGAAAATCCAAGCGTGAGTGGTTGTCTGTTTTTCAATTTGGTATCAAGAGTCAATGACGAATGTGACGGGTCAAATATCGCTATTACGGTTAACGAAGGCAACCATATATGATAACCGGAGCATTCAAATGAAAGCCCTTCTCGGTTCTCAAGATGCATGGGAGGTGGTCGAAGAAGGTTTCGAAGAACCAACAGATACCACAGGTTATACAGCAACTCAAACCAAGGCGTTGAAAGAGATGCGATCAAAGGATAAGGCGACACTATACATGTTGTTCCGAGCGATTGATGAGTCGGGCTTTGAGAAGATTGCCAGTGCAACTACTTCAAAAGAAGCGTGGGACATCTTAAAAAAGGTGTTCAAAGGAGCCGACCTAATCAAGCAAGTGCGTCTACAAACTCTTCGTGGCGAGTTGGAGAGCATGAAGATGATGGAGTCGGAAAGTGTATCTGACTACATCATGCAAGTATAGATTGTGGTGAATCAACTTAACTGAAATGATGAAACGTTGATCGATGCACGAGTTGAGGAAAAGATTTTGAGAACATTAACTGACAATTTTGAGAGCATTGTGTGTGCGATAAAAGAGTCAAAGGACCTAGCGACGCTCACATTCGACGAGCTCGTCAGTAGTCTCAAGGAACACGAGCAACGTAAGAAGAAGAAGGAGGAAACACTCGAGCAAGCACTTCAAACCAAGGCATCAATCAAAGACGAAAAGGTACTCTATCATCAAAATTCTCGAAGTAGAGAGCATGGTCGTGGAAGTCGTGGAAACAGTCATGGTGGTAAAGGTAGCAGTCATGAAGGGTACTATAAGGAGAAGGTACAGTTGAGCCAACCAAATTGGCGTGGAAGAGGATGTGGTCAAGGAAGAGGCGGGCGATCAAATTACTCCAGTATCGAGTGCTACAAATGTCACAAATATGGTCACTATGCGAAGGATTACAACTCCGACAAATGTTATAATTGTGGTCAAGTGAGGCATTTAGCAAAAGATTTTCGATCCGATATAAATATAGAAGAGACAACCAACCTAGCCTTGGAAGACGAAACGAATGAATGTGTTCTCTTGATGGATCAAGATGAAGTCAACATTAATAGTGAAACTCTATGGTACCTCGACTCGGGAGCAAGCAACCATATGTGCGGTCACGAGTATCTATTCAAAGAGATGCAAAAGATTGAAGATGGACATGTGTCATTTGGAGATGCATCGAAGGTGGAGGTCAAAGGTCGAGGTACGATTTGCTACTTACAAAAATATGGCTTAATTGGGTCACTCCAAGATGTGTATTACGTACCAGACCTCAATACCAACATTTTGAGTATGGGTCAACTCACGGAGAAAGGTTACTCGATATTTTTAAAAGACCGGCTACTACACTTGAAGAATAAGCAAGGGCGTTTGGTTGCTTGAATCGAGATGGCAAGAAACCGGATGTACAAGCTGAATTTAAGAAGCATACGAGAAAATTGTTTACAAGTCAACATTAAAGATAAGACATCATTATGGCATCTCCGTTTTGGTCACCTACATCATGGTGGTTTAAAAGAGTTAGTGAAGAAGAATATGGTGCACAGGCTACCCAACATGGACTACGAGGGAAAATTTTGTGAAGAATGTATGCTCAGCAAGAATGTGAGAACTTCATTTCCAAAGAAGGCTCAATATTGGGCTAAGCAACCTCTTGAATTGATTCATACCGACATATGTGGACCAATTACTCCAGAATCCTTCAGCGGTAAAAGGTATTTCATTATTTTTATCGATGATTTCTCATGAAAAACTTGGGTTTATTTTCTAAAGGAAAAATTTGAGGCATTTGAGGTGTTCAAAAAGTTCAAGGTGATGGTGGAGAAGGCAACTGATAGACAAACCAAAGTTGTACGATCTGATAGAGGTGGCAAGTATACTTCGACGGCTTTCATGGAGTATTGCAAGGAGCAAGGCATAAGACAATTTCTAACCGCACCATACACTCCTCAACAAAATGGTGTGGCCGAGAGGAAGAACCAGACCATTCACGACATGGTTCGATCAATGCTTAAGAGCAAAAAGATGCCAAAGGAATTTTGGGCGAAAGTTGTGCAATGCGCCATCTATGAGCAAAACCGATGTCCACATGTGAAGTTAGATGATCAAACACCACAAGAGGCATGGAGCGAACAAAAGTCGACAGTTTCTCATCTCAAAGTGTTTGGTAGTGTGGCTTATGCACACATACCAGATCAACGAAGAACGAAGCTCGGAGACAAAAGCAAAAGGTATATTTTTATTGGGTATGATGAGAAAACAAAAGGATACAAGCTCCTTGACCCGATAAGCAAGAAAGTGATGGTGAGTCGTGATGTGCGAATAAATGAAGCAAGCGAGTGGGATTGGAACAATTCTTCAGAGGTTATGATTGAAGTTGGAGAATCATCAGTCGTTGCACCAACAAATATAAATTATGAAACTATCGATGATGAAGATGAACCACGACAACCTAAAATGTGAAGTTTGCAAGATTTGTATGATTCGACAAATGGGGTACACCTTGTATGTCTTTTGGCAGATGCAGAAAATATCAGTTTTGACCGCAACAACACATGGGAGTTAATAGAATTGCCAAAGGGAAGTCAGCCCATTGGTGTGAAGAGGGTATTCAAGAAAAAAGATGAATGCTCAAGGCGAGATAGAGAGGTACAAGGAGCGACTCGTTGCGAAGGGATACAAACAAAAAAAGGGAATCGACTACGATGAGGTGTTTGCTCCCGTTGTAAGAATGGAGACGATTCGGTTGCTCATTTCCCAAGCAACTTAATTTAAATGGTTGATATTTCAAATGGACGTCAAGTCGGCTTTCTTGAATGGTGTGCTTGAAGAAGAAGTCTACATTGAACAACCACCCGGGTACATGAAAATCCGAGAAGAGAAGAAGGTGCTAAAATTGAAGAAGGCATTTTACGGGTTGAAGCAAGCACCACGAGCATGAAATGCTTGTATCAATACATACTTAAAGGAGAATGGGTTCAAGCAATGTCCTTACGAGCATGCTCTTTACGCAAAGAACAATGGAGGTAACATGATATTTGTTGCTCTTTATGTTGATGATCTCATTTTTATGGATAACAATAACGAGATGATAGAAGAGTTTAAGGGCATAATGAGACGAGAATTTGAGATGACAGATTTAGGATTGATGAAGTTTTTCCTTGGTTTGGAGGTTAGTCAAGAAAAGACAAGTATTTTTGTATCACAGGAGACATATGCAAAAGAGATTTTGAAGAAGTACAAGATCGAAAATTGCAACCCAATATCAATATCAATGGAACTAGGTGCAAAACTCTCAAAGTTTGATGGAGGAGAACGTGTCGATGCAAGTACCAGAGTTTGGTAGGAAACCTTCGTTATCTCACATGCACGAGGCCGGATCTTTCATTAAGTGTCGGCATCATAAGTCAATTCATGGAGGAACTAGTTTACTCACATTGGAAGGCGTTGAAGCGAGTCCTACGGTACATCCAAGGTACTGTATCACTCGGATTGTTCTACTCGAAAGCAGAAGATTACAAGTTGGTGGGTTACTCTGACAGCGATTGGTGTGGAAACATAGATGATCGGAAAAGTACATCAGGATATGTATTCTTTATGAGCAACACAACATTTTCTTAGCTTTCAAAGAAGCAACCGATCGTGACGTTATCGACGTGTGAAGCTGAATATGTGGCAGCATCTTGGTGGGTATGTCATGCGATATGACTTAAAAACTTGTTGAGCAAGATGGAGCTAAAGCAACTAGGTGCAACCGTGATTCAAGTTGACAACAAATCAGCAATTGAGTTGGCAAAAAACCCAGTGTGAACAATGAAAGAAGCAAACACATTGATGTTCGTTTTCACTTTATCCGTGATCATGTGAAGAAAGGAAGTGTGGAATTGGTGCATGTGGCAAGTCAGGATCAAGTTGCAGATATCTTCACAAAACCGCTACCGAAAGTACTTTTACAAGAAGATTATTGACATGATGGATGGTAGAAACATTTAAGTTTATGGGAGAGTTTTGTTGAATAAACTTTAAATGTAATTTGTGGATTTTAAAATTAGAAGTTACTAGAAAATAGTAGAGTGAGAGTTTGGATATGTGAAAAGACAAAAGTTGTGAGTGGGATTTTAATTATGTTGTTAGTGGGGTTTTAAGGTCATAATGAAGATTTTTCTGGAAGAGTTTCCTAAAGCCTATAAATAGGATGCTCTCTCAGTTGTAATATGCACCACAAAAAGAAATACAATAGAGAGAAATACAAGAAGAAGAGTGTTTCTTTAGAGAAAATCCAAGTGTGAGTGGTTGTCTGTTTTTCAAAAAATACTTTCAAACCATTCTTTGTTTAGTCTGATAATTTCCTCCATGCTTTCTTCTCCTATGGGAGTTAATAAAACTAGGTTATCTCCCATATATCTTACTTTAACAATATTCATTCCCCCCTTAACAAATTCTTCATGTGGCCAATAACACTTTTTAACATCCATGGGAGAATTTTATGTTGAGGTTCAATAATGGGACCTTCCATTTCTCTTGCACTGAGCCACGAACTGCATTAGCATATGACTGATTCTTTTTCTTTTCCTTTCATACCTCCTTGCTCTTCTTCTTCACCGATTCAACTTTCTTCATCACAACTTCATTTTTGTATGATCTTCTTACCTTTCTTTTAGGGTCAACCTCTGCTCTTCCGTAACGCGGGATGTTGACAAAGAGTTTCATACTACCTATACGAATTTGATCCAGCTCTTTCTCCAACCTGTCCACATTTGACATCTTAAAGAACCGTACAAACTCGAATCTTCTCCTTCACTTGTTCAACCTTCTGGATATAAACACTTCTTTTACTCTTGTCCACCTTAGAAAATTTTTTATCATGTCATTTTCTCCATAGCTATTGGAAAAGTTTGAGAAGAAAAAAGTGGAGTGGTTACTTAGCATGCGGAGACTTGCGACCCTTGCCGTAGTGATCGTAAGCCATTGACACACATTATCGAGAGTTCTTCTTCTCGTATCTGTGACTCTCAAAAAAATATTATTAGAAAGGAAGTACTAAAAAGTACAAAATGAAATCTAGAAATCTGCTACATATAGCAAAAAAAACTGCATTTAAACACAAACAGACTACACTGAACGCGATGAAGAAAATGATAAAAACAAACGATGCGCTGAGCAAACATAGAAAAACCTAAATACGTGATACAGAAAATTATTTTTCGTCTAAATTTTGAGTAACTAGAAATAAATAATACTCTTGAATTTATTTTTTATTATATTGTTTTATGTCAACAACGAATAGTAAATAAAGAATAAATTGATAACGTGATGAGTTCAAGTTTCTAAGTAGTCAAACATAGGAAACCTAGATTTCGTAATATGAAAGAGAAAAGAGTTGACAAGAGAATGTCTTTAGATTAATTAATTAATTATGTAATGAAAAGTTTAATTAAATTTAAAGATCCTGGATTATGGGAATACCAGATCTGATAGGGCGTGGACCTTTGTCTACCCTTCAACGCTGAAATGATTAAATCCACCCTAATAATTACGCTTATTTTCTAAAATATACAAATTTTATCCTTATAAAATTTTAATTATGATTTTTTTTTTCATTTTCTAAAACTAAACTTTGTTTTATGATTATTATAACATTTAATTACAAACAACAACTATTAAAGTATCTGTCTAAATAATATATATTATTTGTTAATCATTATTATTAATATTTTATGTAGACTGTTATCACTAATATACATATATCACTTCCAATAAATAACTAGATGGCATATTTAATAAAATTACTTAATTTTATAAAATTAAAACTCAAATTTTAATTACAATTTTACAAGAACTAAAATTACACTTTCACAAAATTATATGGACTAAAACTGGAATTTAATTAGTATAATAAATATAAAGTTTTGGATGTGCATTAATCACAGACCTAATTCTAAAAATAAATTAATTATTATTTGGTAATAAAATATTTTGTGATTGTGACTTCAGAAGTGTTCGTGTTATTTAAATTGGAGTCTGGAGATTTTATTGAGAACGTGTTACATTCTCGTAAAACAAAACAAAAAAAATGTTAAAGAAACAATTTCTCTCTCTTTCACATTATCTCTCTTTTCTCTAACTTTCTTATTTCAAAATCTAATTATATATTATAGTAG
>Ga0123341_1005530_pt1 | contig 11285 bp, 12 predicted proteins | sample Turbeapinknodule_FD_89959 | JGI IMG/M metagenome (GOLD analysis project Ga0123341, IMG submission 89959) | Root nodule microbial communities of legume samples collected from Mexico - Turtle bean Mexico pink nodule | ecosystem: Host-associated > Plants > Roots > Nodule | place: Mexico: Nepantla... | reverse complement strand
GGACTGCACTTGTCTCAGCAAAAATACATCATTGACCTGCTTCACCGCACCAACATGCACGGTGCCAAACCGCTGCCCACACCCATGCAGACCAACCTCCGCCTACAAAAGGATGCTTCCCCTACTCTCCATGATCCCTCACAGTTTCACTCTGTCGTGGGTGCACTCCAGTATATCCTCATCACTCGTCCAGAACTGTCCTTTGCAGTGAATAAAGTATGTCAATTCATGCACAACCCTCAAGAACACCATTGGAAGGCAGTGAAACGCATCCTTCGTTATCTTGCTGGCACTAGTTCTCATGGCTTACTCATTCAACCCAGTTCTACCACATATATCCATGCCTTCAATGATGCTGATTAGGGCAGTGATGTTGATGATAGGAAGTCCACTACTGGTTATTGTGTGTACTATGGTCTTAATCTCATTGCTTGGTCGTCCCACAAACAACGTGTTGTTTCGCGCAACAGTACTGGAGCTGAATATCGAAGTATTGCCACTGCACTAACTGAAGTCATATGGCTACAATCTCTCTTACATGAGCTCCATATCCAAACCAAGCAACCTCAGCTGTTTTCAGATAATTTGGGAGTTGTCTTACTAAGCACGAATCCTATCCTACACTCTCGCACCAAACACTTTGAATTAGACCTTCATTTCGTTCGGGACTATGTTCAACAAAATAGGCTTTCCTTACTTCATCTTCCTGCTAGATTTCAAGTAGCCGACATTCTTACCAAGCCCATCTCCAGTCCTTCCTTTTCAGACTTTAGACGTAAACTTATGGTTGGTGTTCCACATAAGTTTAAAGGAAGGATATTAGACCATTAGTTACAACTGTTAGCTGTTCTAACAGTTTACTGTTTCTCTCCACCTCCATTCTTCTCACTCTGTATATAACTCCTTCTTGCTGTTTCATCAATAAGATTTTCTTTCTCTTTCTGTTATTCTAATACGCGTCTTGGAACTTCAACCTACGTATCATTTTGGCAACTCGCTTCACTATTATAATGACACGATAGACAGTTATATCCATACATTTAAATTATTTTTGTGGAATACACTATTGAACAGCTCAACCTTTTCCTGTGTTCTGCAATTAACTGCCACTATAAAATACAAAAAATAAAATTAAACAGTCTCAACCAACATAGAACAGGATATGAAGGTAGATCGTCTTCATTAATGGGTCAAGAATTATATTTGCTATATACATTGATCCCTCCCTCTAGATGTAAAATTTAATAACTTGATCATCTGTACAAAATTGATCTTATTCAAGAACAATTATGATTCAGCGACTATTGTCCTCCAAATATGCAATGCATATACCAATGTGGACCACCATGATGCGCATCAACCCAATACATGTACTCAACATTCCCAAATAGTGTCTGCACCGTGATGATCTCCAGCCAATTCCCATAACCTGTACAATTCTCGAGACCCTATAAAAATGACAACGTCCTCCACTTCTCCCCTTTTTTTCATCACGAGGAGTGCTAAAAAGAATCAACCATTCTCATTGTTTAAAAAAACCAAAATTGGTTATGCAACTGTTCACTGCCAGTCTTTTAGGAAGCAAATTCCGGCTCACTCAGACTTGAAATAACTATCATCAATTGACAATTGGTCAAATGCATCGAAGTTTGCCTTCAGGCCAACATATTGGCTACCTTGTTGAGCACAACCACCATTTGGCCACCTGCAGCCTCCACCTCCAGAGCCAAATGGGCACAGAGTTTCACATACCCGAACAATCCCACTGTTTCCATCAACATCATCTGCTGTAACTAGTACTGAAACAGGCAGATCCGTTTTGTCATCACGCACAGTACTATTTGATTCTTTTCTAGAGGAACAGCACAGAATGTCTGGGTTGCTTTCAATGTCAACAGTGCATTCACCACTACCAGAGACATGAACCTTGCACCCCATTGACTGAATAGCACGCTTTATGGCCATATTTTCTTTGCTCGTAGTCTTTGCCATGTTCATAGCTGAGTTGTTTAGCTGCTTCTCCCGTCGTAATTCTGCATTCAATGACTCCATGGAATTTGTAACTTCTTTAGCTTTTCTTTCTGCCATTTCTTTACCCTGTTACCATCCCAAACAGATCAATAGTTACACAGAGGGCATTGTAAGGAAATAAATATTTTTTTGATAACTGACAAGAAAAAAGTGAACGGCAGCCACCAAAAATAAGGAGCTACAAATATGTGTTAATCAGTAGTGGGTTTCCAAAAAAGAAGCAAGACAATAGTTTTTAAATGGGTCATATTCCAATCAGAAAATAGAGGAAAATAACTACCTTCTGCATCTCAGAGCATTTTATAAGTATCTTCCTGCATTGTGCTTCAATCTCCCCAGCTTGTGCTTCTTCTGGGCATGCCCAACGAAGGTGGAATTGGGGCCACAATGTAGGGGCCAATGCTGCTGCTGGGGGCAGAAGAGGACCATTATGCTTGAGTGGATCATAGAAGGGATTGTAATGCACATGGGAACCTCCTTCTGATGTCCGCAAATCAGCTAAATATACCCACAGACATCCACATGCCTCAAAAACATTGCATTGCTGCCTCTCCTTCTCACTACAAGAATTACAATCAGAACAAATACAATAACCAGCACCAGGACAACTGCAATTTGTCCAATACTTATTTCACATTTCCAATACTTTAATCCCCAGGTACATTAATCATTGTTACCTCTCTTGAGGTCATGCTAAATGACATTTATGCCCCCTAGTTTTAAAATAAACATACACCTCCCTTCTGTTTTTAATAAAATGACATTTATACCCCTTCTAGATTTTATAAATAGGCATCCACCCCTCCCTTATTGTTTTAATAAATAAAATGGCATTCATCGCCCTTATGTTTTTTTTAGTAAAGTGACACTCACCTTATTTTATTTAAACATAACATTTACTAAAACAAATAAAAAAGTAGGAAAATTAAAAATTAAAAATTAAAAATATAAAAAATTAAAGAATTTTTTAAATTTAAAATTAGAGAGGTGAGTGTCACTTTATTAAAATATAAGGAATGTAAATGTTAATTTATTAAAAACATAAGGAATATGAATGTCTATTTAAAAATTAGAGGGAATATACGAGTTTTTTTTAACAAAAACATTAGCAAGTTAAGTATCTATTTGAAGACTAAAGGAGATGCGAGTGTCATTTAACACGATTTCAGGAGAGGTAGGTGTAATAACTCTTTTTCATTTAATAGAGTCACAGATATGAGGTCTTCTTTATTGCTAATCTTAATACAAAAGTGCAGTGCTCCTTATACTAACAAACACCTCATGTTTTAAAATGAAATCATCAAACCAGTATCATGTGCTACTGTAGGTTATATTACTGAGTAGGGTTCAGCACCCTTGCGATATACATATATGGCTTTGAATGAAAATTAAAAGGGTTAGCAGTTACAGAGCTCACATCACATTAAAGCATACGAGGATAACAGAAACTATAACAGTAAGCATCTCCGAGAATAACCATAAAAAGTGCTGACTGAGTGAACAAGCAGAACATCATATCATAAATATAACAAGATGCAGTTTGATATAATGGATAGAGAAAGACTGATTTGAGAATTCGCTTACACAAACTTATATTTGACAATCAAAGATGGCACCTACAGTAAACTAGTAACAATATACCTAGAGAGAACCAAACCTGCAGGTCGACCTGGCTTATTATGGGTTCAGACGAGACTGTATCAAAAATTAGACTCAACCCACCTACGACCTAGTCCACCTAGGTTGAACCCATGGTGGATAGGTTGACACACCAACCTATCTAAATAAAGAAAAAATAAAAACATCTAATTGCAAAGATAATATGAAAAAAAAATTTTAATTCATTATGTATCATATAAAAACTTGGAATAGATAGATAAAACTATCCGAGAAAACATAAAGTTCACAAGGACTGAAGAGTGAGTTGGTATGGCATTTTTCATTCTTTATTATTTTTTAATTCTTATTTATGAATTATATGCAATATTCAATTTTTGATTATGAAGTCTTCATTTTCATGTATTATGTTTAGTTAAATATATTAAAAAAAAATTAAAAATCATTCTTTTTACTTTTAAAAATAACATAAGTTGATGAGTTAAACAAGTTGGTCAAGGTGAACTCACCCCCATCATACCCGATAGCCCATTTCGACAGCTATAAATATACGATGACAATACTTTTGTCCCAGTTAAATAACAAAATTTGAGGGATAAATGAAACCTAACTTTTCACAACTGTTTACTATATGTTAGCCTATGAGCAAAAATTCTATATTGCTATGATATTATGATTCTTAAATCCTAAACTACGTCTTACTAGTGAACCTACTCAATGCTACGTTGTATCTTTCACTACATTCATAGTGAAAAGAGTTAGAAAAAGGGTGTCAATGGCCACATCCATTCCATGGAGAAGACAAGTTACAAACAAAGTACCTGTTACATAAGAAGTTCCCAAAACGACAAGAAAGCATGCAGTCTATGAAGTCCACCAGGAAGGCCTGGACATTAAAAAATATAAGTTAATAAAGGAAAAGACACTAGAAAGAAAACCATGCAACGAAACAACTACATAAAATATTCAAGGGTACATACCGCAGAGAACTGAAAAGCAAAAGGATACATCCGCAATAATTGTGAAACACAGTCAACCCACTGAAACAAATGCAAGAAAGTAAGCCCACAATAGAAAAACACTGAAGATAACTGTTATACAAAACGTAGATTCAAATCGAAGTAAACCACCAATTCTAAAAGGCCAAGATAGAACAAAGCCATCCAAACTCCAAACCTAAACATGCAACTCTCCACATAATGAAAGCCAAGCTGAAATTGGTAGAAAATTATATTTTATGCATGCATACAAATAATGCCATTAAATGAATTTGAGTACAAGCGAACTCACTAGTACATAATCAAATTAACCAACCATCATTTCAAGTGAATAATACAAAATCATCCTTAAAAATGAAGAGCACGCCTGTAGTTAAATATAATTTTAAAAACATGAAAAACCAAAATAAACTAAAGATTGTCCAGAATCGGTGTAGGAAACAGGTACCACAATTTGATACTTTAAGCAAGGCAAATGTATGTACTTTGTAGCATAAAACAAAACCATCAAATTTTAGTGATATCAACCTTGAAATAATTAGCTTAAGCCATTAAAATAGAAAATGAAGCATGTCCTGTAGTCTGAATTTGAATGAGATTTCTAGAAAGGAAAAAACAAGAAACATAACCCAGTTAATTATTATAAACTACACAGTCGATTAAATGATGCCTATAAACAACAGAACCCCTTCTTCCCACTGGGGGCTGTGGGCTAATTAATGCCTAAACCATTTAAATCTATATCTAAAATAAGAAACCAACCTGCAAAAAAATAGGAGAATAGTTGTTGGAGTTATGTGAGTGAGATGAAGCTGGAGGTTGTGATGAGAATGTTCCTGATGACTGGCGCCCGGGTGAAGATGAGAAATTTCCGGTTGAAGGCTGCCTAGATAACTCAAAAGCCATGTTGCCAGTTCCAGAGACAGATGGCATTCCCACCCGATCAGAAAATGGATGACCAAAAGCAAGCCAGTCTTTTTCAATGAGTGCCTGCATAAGGAAGAAAAATGTGAAGCAAAATTAAATAGCACATGTATTGATTCCTTTTCCAAAATGTTAAAAAATTTGATAGTTGACTATATGGAATGTCAAATAAAACTTGCTAATAATGTTCGTATGGTGACATTGAAATAGATTATATTCAATTAGTTGAGTAATGAGAATCCCCTTACCTGAAACCCTGTGAATGTCCGATAATATGGATCAAGCAACAAATTAGCAAGTGAAACCAACTGGCTTGTCCTATCCCATCCATCACTGCATTAAACAAAAGGGAGTTGAAGGGGTGTAAGGCCGCTAGACACCAAACAAACTTAAATATCATCAGAAGGAATACATTAATAATTCTCGATCTGGATTTCACAGTTTTGACTAGCACCTGCAATGCACAAGGACAGAAGCGTTTTCCATTGCAACACGAGCAGCAATCCAAGCTGCTCCAGCCAACACATTCTGAACATGCAGTAACCATCCACTGTCCCCAAGGGTTGATACCGAAGCAGACATACTACTTAGATTGCCACCACCCCATGTTGACCCACCTTGTCTCTAAATAAACCCGTGAACAGTGAGAATAACATTCGGAAAAAATTAGATACACACTATGTTAACTGATCCCTAGCAAAGTCAACCTAGCCAACCATAAACTAAGGGTATTGAATATTAGATAAAAATCAGTTTGAAAAAGAAAAATCATCTGATCCAATCAATCATTGATTCGCCATACAAATAGATTTGTTTAAAATTTAAATCCAATTCAATCCACTCTATTTAAAAGCATTTCGGATTGGATCAATTTTCAATTTCAGTCGTACTTTCTTTTTCCTTTGAAGTACTAAAAAATACTAAGATATATAATAAATATAAAAAAAAAATTAAAAACACGAAGTATCTAGTCTACAAGTCATTATAGAGCTAATAGTTGTATAACTTTAAAAATATATAGTACGAAATTCAAAACTTGAAAGATGATAATTACATTTATATACTTTTTCTCAAATATAAACGTAAATATAAGTGATCTCATAAAGCTATAAATAAAAATATATTTGGATTTTATTGAATTTCCAAATCAAATCCAAAATTCAATATAAAAAATAGTTTTTTTTTTTTTCAGTTTTTTACAGTGGTTTTTATGAACAACCCTACATAAAACAATTCAGTAGAAAAGTATTAAAAATGCCATCAGTATTAATTTTAAATTGTTTAACCATGCTGGATGATTTGTAGAGGTATAAGAGAAACACTTTTGTGGATACAACATGATTCACATTTAAACTTTTCAAAATCAACAAAAAACCTCAACGCAAAAATTATCAAAACAGTTTACTAACAGCTCAAAGTGTGTTATTCTAATAGCCCACTCAATACATCCAAAGCTGCAACAGAAAATGTTCTAGCATTCACAGACTAACCAAAAAAGAGGACATTCCATCTGATGATGTTCTGCCATGAGTGTCCATGTATTCTCGGAGACGAACAAAGCTGTCTCTCATCGCATGGATGTTGTCTATCCCCAAAAAGACTACCTGGTAATATAAAATAAGAATTCAGGTACTTCGGAAATAAGGTCCAATTTATAATTATAACTGGAAAAACAACAAATCACAACTGGTCAGTTCAAGCCTATCACAACCTCAGATTGAAAATAGTTTGATGATGACTCTGAACCACCTCCCATGGCTCCATTAGCCAATGCGTTTTTTCTTGGCCGTGCATCAACAATATACAACTTTCTGAAATATAATTTGGAAAGAAGTTTAAAAAATGCAGAGAATTGCACCAAATTACACCACAACCAGAACACTCCCTCACACATACAAAAAAGATACATAACTACCTGAAGATAGCAACATATATTCTGTCAGTAGAATATTTAAATGGAAGTATAATTACTTTTTGAAATGCTTCACATGGGACCAAAAAATTCAGGTGGTTTTTTCCCAGCAAGAATGGGAAGGAATTGATAGAACCCTTGACAAAGACAGCAGGAAAGGTAATTTTTTATTGATTAATAGGGAATATCTGCCAATGAGAATGACACAAGCTCCAGATATTTCAAGAGGTTTGGTCAACTCCTTACAACTTTCTAATTCTTGGAAGTCCCTCAGCAGTATCCCATTAAACCCCTTTTTTAGTAAGTGCTAAACTCTAGAGAAGAGAGAAACACTAAATGAAACTGTGTGTTTCTGAGACAGAACAAGTACTTTATACAAGAAAAAGAAATTAATAAATAGAAGATATTTGATATCCTCTAATAACAAAGAAGTGATGAGAAGAAATAAGGAAGTTCCTAATAATACATATATAATATAGATATTCTTGATTATATAAGATCAACTCCTTATTTAAATATTCCCTGATTATATAGGATTAACTCCTTAATTCTATAATTATAACACTCCCCCCCTCAAGTTGGAGCATATTGTCATATGTGCAAGCTTGCTGCAAATATAATCAATCATCAGTCCTCTTAGAGATTGGTGAATATGTCAATCAATTGTTCCTTAGAGTTAACAAATGTAGTGGTGATGTCTCTAGACTCTAGTTCTTCTCTTATCAAATGAAAATCCACCTCAATATATTTTATCATCTCATGAAAGATAGGATTAGAGGTAATGTGTATTACTTCCTGATTGTCACATACAAGGTACATTTGGGAACTTCTTTCATATGAGCTCATAAGTCACTAATGTCATCACCCTGTATTTTACTTCTGCCCTTGACCTTGCCACAACACTTTCTTTCTTACTTTTCCATGATATTTAAGTACCTCAAACAAGAACACAATATGCCCCTAAGTGGAGTGTCTATCCCTTGGTGACCCTACCCAGTCCCCTCACAATACCTATCAATTTGAGTACTTCTATTATCTTCATAAATGAAGCCTTTTCCAGGAGCTTTCTTAATATATTTTAGGATTTGTACAGTATCCTAATGGTCTTGATAAGGAGAGCTTAAAAATCGACTTACTACATTCACTGCAAAGATGATGTCAAGACATATCACAATGAGATAATTTAGCTTACCAACTAACCTTTTGTATCTCCTAGGATCAAAATAAAGTTCTCCTTCGTCAGGTACACGTTAGACACTTGGATCCATTGGTATGTCTACATGCTTAGCCTTTATCATCCTTGTTTCTTCTAGAATGACGGGAGCATAATTTCTTTGAGATATGACCAAGCCATCCTTGGATTGTGCTACTTCTATACCAAGGAAATACCTTAGGTGCTCAAGATCTTTTGTTTGGAACTTGAGAATTGTTGTAGTTGTTATTACTTTTTGTGATAACAATTTCGTCCACATACAATGAGATGGATACATCCTTGGAGAGAATGACAATAGAACAAAGATTGATCAACATCACTTTGTATCATTCCAAACTGTTGGATGACAGTCTGAAAATGCCCAAACCATGCACGAAGTGATTGCTTGAGGCCATATAGGGTCCTGCATTGGCGACATACCATATTAGATGACTACCATTGAGTAACAAATCCAATAGGTTGCTCGATGTAGACTTCTTCATCAAAGTCACCGTGTAGAAATGCATTTTGATGTCAAGCTAAAACATGGACCAACGGTGAATAAGCAATGGAAAAAAGATGTTGAACACATGTCATTTTTGCAAAAGAGAGAAAGTGTAAGTATAATCTTGGCCATAGACTTGTGTGTATCCTTTGGCAACTAGACGAACTTTATAGGGATTAATGTTACCATTAGGTCCTATTTTAAGAATATATAACTATTGACACCCAACAATTGATTTAGCAACACGAAGAGGAGTCAATTCCCAAGTACCACTCCAATTGCACTCACATTCTGGTCAACTACATGTCAAACTTAAAATCTATTGGCTTTTGTAAGTTGGGAGTTGCGTGCCCATAATTCTTCTACCATTAAGCTATAAAAGCAAAGAAAGTAACTTAGAATGTAGTCATTATATGATATAATTTATATCTTAATGCAATTTAGAAAGTGTTTATGTATCTCACCTCAAGATGTGGTCTTCCTTGATTCTTTGACAAAGTCATCACCAAAGAGTCCGCTTCCACTCTTATAAAGAGGTGACCCAGTTAAATTTTGTTGTTACACATCTTTACTTGGCATCAACTTCTTGAAGCAAGCATACAATCCATTTTGTAAATTCCAAATCCTATTCCATATTTGGGTTCAAATAATAGAACTTTGGATTCCAAAAGTGACCAGTTGCATGCAGGGGGCAATGAACTTAACATGTCCATCTATTATGAATGATTGTAAATACATCCTTGTATTTACTTTCACTGTTGTTATTGAATGACTTCATTTTTGTTTCCTTGACTTTCTTTATTGCTTCATATATATAGCCCATAGCTACTTTTCTTTCCCCATCCACCAGACGAAGTACATGAACAAGAGGAGCCATGACTTTAAGAGTAAATACAACATGATTCCAAAAGAAAGGAAAAAAAATAATTTTTGTAGCTCATGTTGTGAATGTAGTTAGTCAGTTTATGCATGATCCGAGAGATATTTTACAAGCTATGAACAAAATCCTTCATTATTTTAAGACAAGTACAGGAAGGGGATTATTGTTCAAGAGGAATGAAAAACTAAAAATAAAAGTGTATACTGATGCAGATTATGCAGTGTCACAAATAGAAAATCTACCTCAGGATATGCATGTTCTTGGGTGGATATTTGATGACTTGGAGAAGTAAGAAACAAAATGTTGCAAGTATCAGCCATGGCATCGCCATGGCGGATTTCGATGGCAATTTTCCTGACCACCGCCACAACAAGGCGGTGGTGAATCAGATTTTTCATTGCAGCCCATGGCGGCCGCTATCGCCATGTCGGAGTTCTAACGAATATCGGAAATATCCAAAATATCGGAAAAAAATGGTGGCAGCAGAGCATGAAGAAGAAGAGTTGCAGTTGATGAAGAAGAAGGTCGGGGCTGATGAAGAAGAAGGTCGGGGCTGATGAAGAAGAAGGTCGGGGCTGAAGTAGAAAAAGGTTGTGGAAGACCTAAACCTAGTTTTTAAAAAACAAAAGTTGGTTGATTCTCCCTGCACCCAATCAATTCTGATTGGCACCCAATTGTCTGTTTGAAGTGTCCATAACACCCTTAATGATCTATGTGAAATGACCATAACACCCTTAATGAAGTGAAATTAGGTTACATGCACCCAACAACCAAGCACAGTGCACAATGTCGTTCATTGTTTTTTGTGGACATTCTCTTCCGGAAGCCTTACACACGCAAGCACCGTTCAACGTCGTTCAGGCAACGCTTTTGAGCCACTTCGACAGTGACAGAGAGCGAAGGCACCGGAGAAGTAGATGCGTCGCAGAACAGTGAGTTTTTGCATTTCTTGTGGGTTCCGGATATTTTTGTCCATAACTGTGTTATGAGTTTTGGATATAAACATTTGTATGCACTGCAGATGAGCTTATCCAGAAGTCTTTTTCATTAGGTCCGGATTTGAAAATCCAAAATGTGTTTATTGGGTATTTTTTTTCTGCTCTCAATGATGTTCTATCTCTGCCCTCAATGGTTAATGCATTTGGAAGTATATAAATGATAATATAAATATTTTAGAATGAAAAGCAAGTGCTTTGGTTTTATGGATACCTTTTAATGTTCAGTTT
>Ga0123341_1005529_pt1 | contig 11285 bp, 3 predicted proteins | sample Turbeapinknodule_FD_89959 | JGI IMG/M metagenome (GOLD analysis project Ga0123341, IMG submission 89959) | Root nodule microbial communities of legume samples collected from Mexico - Turtle bean Mexico pink nodule | ecosystem: Host-associated > Plants > Roots > Nodule | place: Mexico: Nepantla... | reverse complement strand
GTCCCCAAAAATTATACCATTGACGAGTAGAAAGCGAACTAGGAATAAAAAATTATATTCTTCATATACAAGAATATAAAAAAATTCAACTTACAAAAAGTAAACAACTGAATTTTTTTTTTGCCGAATTAAGTTTTTACAAGTTATAATTATACACATAATGGAGAATGAAATAAAGTAAAATGAAATTAATTGAAAATATAAATGGAAGCTAATATAACTACTATTTTATTATTTAATCACTTTTAAAATAAAACAAAACATAATTCTATCTTATATCTTGTTTTAAAGAGACCGAAATGATTAATAAAACAAAACAATTATTTGTATAAAAAAAATCATCTGTTTCATTCTTAAAGTTGATGTAAAAACTTTGTTAAAACATAATAATTAGATTGATAACATAAATACACTTCAAAAATAGTAAGTTAGTATTCATGAGTATATTTAACACAAGTTCAAGTCTAGGCACATCAATTTCTAGAAAAATTCATATATTCTCCTATCCACTTATTAACTTATTGACGTGGGATATAAAAAAAAATGGGTATTCCATTTAGGAGAATTATGGCGCATCAAACTCGCTCATAAAAGTATTATTAAAGATTTGTATAAATTTTCTTTCCTATTATTTCCTTTTACCAATGAAGAGTAATATTAAACATGAAAGTGATGAATTTTCACCTCCACCGCCATAACATTTAGTTTTCTAATAGTTCAGGCTTATGCTTAAAATTTCCATTTATTTTATATAAATTGAAATAATTTTCTTCTTAATATTCATCGTATTCACCTGCGAATCTGAAGTTTCCTTGCATTATTTTACAAACATCAAATAAAAAAAATATTTAGAAATACACCATGTAATTTGATATATATTCAATAGGATCAAAGTGGAATAAATAAGCATTTATAAATTCAGAAAAAAAAGACTTATTTATCTTTTTATTTTAATAAGTTGTACTTCTTAAATATTAACAAATCACTCAATTCAATAACTATTGAGACCTTTGTTCATCCTCGATAATGGCCTCAAATATTTCTCAGAACAAGACCCAGGTTAACACATAATAATTACATTGATAACATAAATACATCGTAAGTTAATATTCATAATGAATATATTTAACACAAATCCATCCATGTCTAAAAAAATGCATATATTCTTCTATTCACTTATTAGTTTTGAAACTTCAATGAATCTAAAAAGATTTCAATTTACTTTTTTTTTATCGTTATTTATATACTTAAAATGTAGAATTTTAATTCTACACAAAACTAATATTACATTCAATTTTTTAAAAATTAAATAACCTCGATATAAGATATTAATATATTATCAAAATGTAAAACAGGAGGATATTAATATTTCCATGTTAAACATTGTTATCAATATTAGTAGTTATGAGTAATATCTTAATCAACACGTTAATTTAAGTAATTTAAAAATAAAAACAAAAAACTTACCTTGGAACGAAGAACAAGATTAGTTTTTCTTTTGCATATTTTTGTCTTTTATATATTTTTTTAATTGTATAATTTGGAAGACAAAATATCATAGAGAATAATAAATTTAAAAAAGTTTTTTTTATTATACAATCAAAAAATTATTATATACTTTAAAAACATTTATTAATTGCATAATGTTTAGTTCTTTTTAATACTACTTGTTATCAAGAAGAAAATTATCAGTCACTAAGGGGTCATGATTATGAAGTACAACCTAATTCACTTGTATTATTCCACAATCCATAAAGACTTTCTTAATACAAAATCAAAAAATATTTGTGAATTATACAATTTATAATTTTTTTTAAATTGTATAATTTGAAAATACTTTTGACTCCTGAATTTCACCATCCGAAAAGATAAAATAAAATTTTCATATTTATAAATGTGCAGAATAAATGTATGGACGTGAAGAAATGTCCCTTTTTCGTTTCTTCACATTTGAAAAAAAAGAAGGGTGAGAAGAGAAAAAGGGAGTGTGAACATCAATAGCGTAAATGCCAAAATGGAAAAGCTCAAGGCCCATATATGTTGGGCATGATGAAAGTTGGATCCTTTTGTGCTGTGTAAGAGATGGGGGCACAAGGGTGAAGAAGAAGAAGAACAAATGGAAAACGTGGAATTCGACTCTTCGGAGATTGAGTACGTGAGTTATGGCGGCGAGCATCACCTTCCTCTGATAATGAACCTGGTGGACCAAGAGCTCAGCGAACCATACTCAATCTTCACGTACCGTTACTTCGTCTATCTCTGGCCTCAGCTTTCTTTCCTGGTTCCTCAACTTTTCACTTTTTTTTTTGAATTTTCGCTAATTGAATCTCTTCTAGGTTTGTGGGTTTTCCTTTTGTTAATTTGTTTTCTGCATTTGTTTGGTTTCAGGCGTTCCACAAGGGTAAATGCGTGGGCACGGTGGTATGTAAGATGGGGGAACACCGCAACACTTTCAGAGGCTACATTGCCATGCTGGTTGTGATCAAACCTTATAGAGGAAGAGGCATTGGTAGTTCTCATTCTATGCTGTCCTTTTTTTTTCCTCTTTAATTTTTATCTGGGAAAGAAGTGAAACCTATTAGATTTTAAGGTGTTTGTATTTGGTTTTGATTATTTTTTATCAATTTCCTATAAGAGCTTTTGAACAAATAAAATAAGGGGAAAGTGCGGTTCTAGACTCTATTTTTGGTCAAGAGTGGTCAAAGTTCTATATTTCCACAATGATGGTTTTGGTCTTCAAACTTAAAGAAACATCTGGATTTAGTCTCTCATTTCTAGAGAATTCGTCATTTTTTTTTAAAGTTAATACAGGGACTAAAAAACATTTTTTTATGATTTCTTCCAAAAAGCACTTCTCATTAGCATAAGGAATTTATGAGTTGTGTAATACACATGTCCACTTTGTTATCAAGGATTATTTTTTGTGTTAATTTCCTGTTTTGTGATGTTATTACTGGATAGCATAAGGAATTTGAGTTGTGTAATACACATGTCCACTTTGTTATCAATGATTATTTTTCGTGTTAATTTCCTGTTTTGTGATGTTATTACTGGATATTGTAAAAGTGTTAGTGTCATGATGTTGCTAAATGCTAATGTTTAGGTTTTTGGGTTTTGCTCAATTTTTCTGCAGCTACAGAGCTTGTTACTAGGTCTATCAAGGTGATGATGGAATCAGGTTGTGAAGAGGTATGTGTGTTACCATATGTTGTTGTATTGCAGTGTTCTGTAGTTTAGCCTGTGGAAAGGAGTCAAGGTTGAGAGAAATAAAACTTTGTAGTTTCCCTGTTGGTTGATATGACAAACTGAAAACGAAAATTTCATTGTGCTTTCATCTTAAACAATAGAAGTTCACTGGATCGGATTTTGGAATGATGGTTATGCATTTATTATACAATTTATTTTCATTTGTATGACTATTGCATTTTAGTTAATGTTTTGGTGTACTGGTCCAATAGTAATTGTCATGTAGATGGGATGAAAATGAATTCCCTTATATGATTCACACTTATTTTATTCCTTTACCTGAGTAGCAGAGAATTAGTTTTTGCCTTTCATTGTGTATCACTCTTTTATTCATGTTCTGGCTTATTCCTAAAATCTGGATAATATTCAGCTTAAAGGAATGATGCACATATCCTTATGGTGTTTATAAGTCTCTGATGAAGCAGCGAATACAGCCCCAAAATGCTATAGGATAAAGCACTCTCCTCCCCAGGCCAAAGTCGCCTTTATACCCAAAATACTCATACACCCTCATGTTCTGGCTTATTCCCTAAATGAGTGTCCTCATTGTCCCTCGTATCATTCACCAATATTTTCCTCCCAATCTTCTTTTGCCAGCTGTCCTTGCCTTCTGTTCAACATTTCTCTCTTCCAACCAGATTCTTCACTACTTCTCCACTTCTCTTATACACCAAAAGGCCCATTTTTCCATTTTTTCATTTCCTTCCGCATATGCATGCCAATGGTTCATCATCTTACCATGGTTTCATGCTATTTATCAATAAGTTGCATTGTGATATATTATTACAAATAGAGAAAATGTAGAAACATTGGTAGGACATTGAAATTGGAACTTATTGTTTAATTTGGCTGACTTTGATATTCTTTTAGAAAAGAAAAACAAGTTATTGCCATGGTAATATAGTGCAGGAAATACCAATAAATTGAATGTATATACAAATATCAAAAACTCTTTTTATTGCAGTTTTATGGCTCAAATACAATACTAAAACTCTGTGCTGATTTAATATGTTTGAATATTTCGTCAAAAAGCAAATATTCAACTTACTAAATTTAATTTACATGCAAATGCAAATGGAAAAAATGTTTGTTTTACCTTCTGTTTCTAAAGTTGAATCACATGTAGCAGTGGAAACGGCTAGGGTTGTGCTAGCACACATGCCCCTTTTTCGACTCTCCTCTAAAATATCAGTTGTTAATTTTGTTTGTTAAAAGCACCCTTTGAATGACATTTTTTTTTGTGCTTAAATTTTTTATATTTTTCCTTGTTGAATGCTGACAGCTTGTTAAGGGATAAATTCATTTTGAAGAAACTAATCCTACTGCCATGATAGATTTTGATTCTTCTCATGTAGCTGAAAAATGAATATCAGCTTAAGCCTAAATTCTTTAGAATTTGACCTTAGGGCCAGGTTAGACTCACATTCTTTGTTTATTTATTTGTATAGGTTACATTGGAAGCAGAAGTGACAAATAAAGGAGCACTGGCACTCTATGGTCGCCTTGGCTTTATTAGATCTAAACGGCTCTTTCACTATTATTTGAATGGTGTTGATGCTTTCCGGTTGAAACTTTTATTTCCCCGCACAGAGTTGCACCCATCTCTTCCTTTGATGGCTGATAAATATGAGAACCACATGCAAAGTGACCAAGGTGATACACCATTTAAATAATGATTTTGTGCTGTACTTTGGGGAAACAGTTTGGCATATATTGTTGTAAAATTAACCATGCATGTCAATTCTGGTATAATTAATCTTATAACTGTTTTATATGAAATGACTAAGTGCTTTGAGATCAATGTTCAGTTTTTATTTTCTTTTTGGATGAAAAACATAATGACTTCTTCTATCAATATGAAGGGTCATGTTCAAATTTTGAATGGAACTTGTTCAACACTCATTGGGAGAATAAAGATAAACTTTGTATACAGTTTATGAGGATTTTTTTTTTCTTTGTCTTACTTATATAGAGACTAAATTTAAAACAAACCAATTTTACAAAATTATTTGACATGTATTTGGTTGATTGAACCTGATACAATTGAGAGAATATAATTATATTTTATAAAGAATTAAAATTTTATTAATATATTTATGATGCAATATTATTTGATAATTGTAAACTAATAGTATCTTTATTTAACGATAAAAATAAGCACATACGTACAGGTGTCTTCTTACTTAGATATGGAATATTATTTTCATTCTTAATTGTTATTTTAAACAAATTATTAACTTTCACTATATTTAAAAATAAATATCTTTAACTTTTTTTACATAAAACATATTATAGAGCAACTAAATTATAATACATTGTGCACACATTTCAGAATATTATATTAAATATAAATTTTATATGATTCAAGATAAGACCACGTAAACAAGTTAATATAATGCAAAATTTAAAAGCTAGTATAAATTCCTCCCATATCTAATAAACTTTACTTTACTCATACTTTTAAGAAAATTGTTTACTACAATTAAAATAAGTAATATTTTAAAATGTAAATTTTAAAATTTCCTAACTATAGTACGATAATCTGGGTGTATATAAGCTATAAATAAGGTCTCTTAAGTTATCCATATCAATGTTTATATGCATAGCTAACAAAATAATATGCTAAAATTCTTTTCAAGTAAAAATTCAAAAAAAATTAATCTCATAAATTATTAAAAACATGCCTTCCCTTTTTAATTTATAATTTTCACAAAATTTTGATAATTGAATAAAATCATTTATTTTTTCTACAATTATTAGTGTCTAGACACTTTCAATAATACTTATTTTTCCAACAAGTTCGAAGTAATGATTTAATAAAGAATTTACATTCATTAAATGTAAATAAAGATTAAATATATTATTGAATTCCAAAAAGAATGAAATAACTCTAGAACATAAATTAACTAGCAAAATTATAACATTTATATAATGTATAAAATGCTTTAAAATTTACGTTTAATAAATTTTCCACACTCTTTTTTTTTACCCTTCATATTGGACTTCTTATTGTAATGTTATTCCTTAAATCACCAAGTTTATATTTTCTCGTTATACTGTTAATAGAGCCACTAAAACTAGTAATTAGTGATATCAAATCACATAATCTAATATTTATTAACTTCCTTTAATTACATGACAAACTACAATCGGTTATAATTATTTTTTTATTATATATAATAATAAATATGCAGAGATAAACAATATATATTATACACTATATTGATTCATAATTTTTTGGCTTGTATGAGGTTGATTCATTAACATTGGTTAGTGTTGGTATGGTTATCCCTTTGCTAATTTGGTAGGCGTTCTAATAGGAGACTGATGTCAAATATTTCTGTATAAGGGTTGGACCACCCCTGAAGTGGTCCCTATTTATTTATTTATTTTATTGCTGATAAAAAAAAAATACACTATATTGATAAAAACAAATTATACTCTATAGAAACTATTGAAATTAGTGGGTTTTAAGACTTGAGTATCTTATATGAACTTGAATATATTTTTTTGAAAAAAAAAACTATATATAGAACTATAGTGTTTTATGTAATCTTATTTTGAAATTGATAATATGGATGACAAATTAATTTGTATTGTTTGAATTTGTTTTGGCAGAAAATACTTGTATTGATAGGATACGGGTATATTATAGGTAATATTTATTTATTTTTAATCTAGGCTATTTCTTGTCCATGAACTATAATATAATTTTTTTTCCTTATCATTATTTTTTTTCTTTTTACGGTAAGAAACGAAACTTTTAATGTAGATTATAATTTTTATATCAGCAATATCAGTATTAAATATTTTAACATTCTAATTCACACTTAAAAATCGGTTTATCACATGAAAAAACTAAAATTACTCATTTCAATAGTTATATTTATCCAAAAAATCTAAAATTTATAATAGAGACGAAAACTAATTTGATGTAAAAATAAAGGTATGAAAACATATTTAATCCTATTAATTTTTATTTGTTACTTAGTTTTGTGACTTATTTTTAGATCATTGATATTTTTATTCTTTTCTATAATTAATTAAACTTTATCTACGTCTTCATTAAATGCATTATATTATATAATATAGGAGAAGAACCATTTTCCACTAATAGCAAATAAAGAAGTTAAAAGTAAATTGAAGTAAAGTGAAAATTGGTAGGTGAGAAGTCAGAAATCGAAAAACTTAAAAGTAAAGCAATAATGAGTAGAACTTTCTATAGGAAGCATGCCTCGTGGGACATCATTCCTTCTACCAAAATCAATCTCTTCTCTACTTCTTCTCGTCGCATGCAAAATGAACAGCTCAAAAAGCTTCTTCAATCAAAATCAATTTCACTTTTTTTTTCCTTTTTCTTTTCTTTTAACTTCTTCAAACACACTCACTTCCGTCTATGCAACGCCTCATACTTCATAATATAGTACTTCTACTTGGAGTCTTCTCTTCAACACCAACCAAAGTTTTCTACACCTTTTTTTCTTCTTCTTTTGAGTAGAAAAAGAAGACTGTGGAATTTACATTTTATTACACAATTCATGCCATTACTAGTAAATGCTTGTCTAGAAGTTCAAAGATTTTAGGGTAATGATACATGTGGTTCAATTGAGATGTATTTTTTAAGTCATATTAAAGCCACCTTCCTATTGAATATCAGATAATTTTCTTTAAGTTTGAAGTAAGCGGATTCAATTTTGAGTGTGTTTTTGTGAATTTTGGTAGTGGGTGAGGAAATTTGATTGGTAAATGTGTTTGTGGGTTTCTGGTTATTAGGGAATGTTTTGTTTATATTGTTTTGATTAAAAATTGGTTATAAGGACCTTGATAGGGTAGATGATGATTTCTTTTGATGTGACTTACAATTCTTTTCAATTGATGATTGGTTTGGTGAGTTTGAAGAATATTTGTAGGTCAGATGTTAAGTAGGTTGGTCTTAACCACTTTCTGTATAAGGATTGAAACATTCCTAAAGTGTCTCATTTTATTTTATTTATTTTTTACTGATAAAGAAAAACATAATGACTATACATAAGGACATTTCATAATATATATATATATATAAAAGTGTATACAAAATTGATGTAAGATCTCTATAATACTTCCTTCATGTTGAGACTATCAATTTGTAATTCAATATCGATTAAGGTAATCTATAATAGATTTTAAATAATTATAATAAAATAGGTGACTTTAAACTTAACCAAACCTTAAACTTAGCAAATCCACAAATGAGTATATCAGTATGTATTAATAAAGCTAAACTTCAACATAAGTATTTTTTTTTCTAATTAATCTTGTTAAATGTCAATTCGGAACCAACATCTTCCTTATTGATTAATAATTGGAGAGAAAAAAATCTGACTGTATTAATAAAGCTAAACTTCAACATAAGTATTTTTTTTTCTAATTAATCTTGTTAAATGTCAATTCGGAACCAACATCTTCCTTATTGATTAATAATTGGAGAGAAAAAAATCTGAAAACAAAGTGAATTATGATTTGTTAAAATAATTATTTTTTGTCTCACTTCAGTGTATACATGCTGCTCTTCGATTAAAACAAATCACGTTTTTTTTTCAAAAAAAGGTCATCAATATAGAATAGACACCATTATCCATAATTGAATTTTAAATTAATCGTGGGATCCATGTCTTGTGCAAGCTTAAAGAAAGATACATTATCCCTTCACTCTTTCTGCAGCAAAACTAACAGATACATATTCTACAAGTGAAAGCTTTATAATTGCTTTGTCCAGGTCTTAAAGCCTTGTTTGGATTAAAGCTTTTGCAAATTCAGATGTCCAACTGCAAATTTTGATGCAAACTAAACATACACTACTAAATTATCGCCATGGTTACATATCTAAAAAATCTTGATATTCAGAAAAATTGTGGACAACTAATGCTGATGGATCAATATTGCAGTTGCAATATTGTGATTACAAATTAATCAAGACTTTCAAAAACTTTGATGTTACATTGCAAATCACATATATTAAAGGCATGCTATTGGCCTGAGTGATCATGACCCTGGTCATCAAATTGTTGTTGGTGGTTGTAGAAGTAGGATGCTTGAGAAGAGGTTGAAGAAAAAGTGGTAGAGAATTGAGAGGTGAAAGGTTGTTGTTCTTGCTGCTGCTGCTGCTGATGTTGTTGATTGAAAAGATGAGATGTGTAGTAAGGAAACTCTGCATCGTCACTTGAAAGAATCTGTGCATATTGAAGCAGGTTTGGAAAAAGTTGGTGGCCATGTTGATCATGATCATGTGTGGAAGATGAGGGTGGAGCAGGAACAGGAACAGAAGAAAAAGAGTGAGTGGGAGCAGTGTTGGAAGTTGCATGGAAGGGAAAAGTGTTTGTGTTTGATGAAGGTTGGTGTTGTTGTTGCTGCATACAAGGAGCATTGTGATGAACTCTTTCAGGGAAATTGAGCTTTGCTTTTGTGCCCTTGAACTTTAGGGCTGCCCTGTCATAAGCAAGGGCTGCATCCTCTGCAGTTTCAAAGGTTCCTAACCACACTCTGGCTGCTTTCTTAGGGTCACGGATTTCTGCAGCCCATTTCCCCCATGGTCTCTGCCTCACTCCTCTGTAGTGTGCCTTCTTTCTCACCCCTTCATTACCAACACACAAATCAATAAGAGATTCAACTTTACATTTCAATGTTTTTCTTAGGAAAAAGTGGTTATTTTTGAAAATTGCAAATTGAAATACACTACTTTACAACAATATAACTTAAAAAATTATTTCATTTTAGTACAAAGTTGTTTATATTTTCAGTTGTAATTTGATGCATGATTGTCTTAATATATTTTTATTTTTGCAAATTTCACTAGATTAATGGAATGTTTTACAACTCTACACTAGATTACAATTGAAAAAAATTTGATGCATGATTGTCTCTACATTTAGATTACAACTAGTAGAAGAAATAATTTTTTTTGAAATGGAATAATTTTAAAATTATATTAGTCAAATTAGAGTTGTAAATTGGTGTCTTTCAATATTCAATTGTCAAATAACAGTTGTAAATTGTTGTCTTTGAATTTTACTTTGACAACTATACATTAAAATACTCAATTTACAATTGTGATTTGATCAATACAATTTTAAAATTATTCGAAAAAATTATTTTTATTTTCAATTGTAATTTAGTTTTCGACCTACCATTAATCTTCACTAATCTTCAGTAAATCTTTGTTTCTACTAGACTAATCTCACTTAAATAATATAATTAGTATTAGTCTATTGATTTTTTACAAATTAAAACATTACTTCAACCTATCATATCAGTTTTATACTTATTTAATGTAGATTAAAAGCCTATTTCAATCACCATGGTATTAACTTATTTTATAAAAAAATATAAGGGATGGGTTTGGTTTAATTTAAAATAAATAATTTTAAAACTACCACTTATTTGGGAAGCTTATAAAATTTACTTATTTAGAAATATACAACTACTTATTAGTAGAATAAGTTGATTAAAAAAAGTTGAAATCTATTTATTTTACTTAAAAAAGATTATTTTTTTTTTCAGAAAAAAATGATAACAAACAAACTACCCAACATCTCGAGAATTATAATGATAAGATATATTATGACATATTTGTGTATAAAATAAATTAACTTGTTATGTGATGGTAAGAAGAAAGTCAAACTTAACCTAACCTATTAAGATTAATTTAGTGGTGAGAGGATAAATATTTTAGGTTAAAAGCCTATAAGAGGCAAAAAAAGTCAAATTTATTAAGTTCTTATTTATTTCTACATGTAAAATTTTAAAAGAATGACTTAACTAAAAAAAGAAAGATACCATATCAAATGTAAGGTAGGTGTAGATTTTATGTTTCCCAATACATAAAACTTGTCAAATTCAATATTAAAGTATTATTATCACACTTTACTATTGCAGTTTGTTATTATAATTTATTACGAAATTAAATTATTGTTCCAAAAGTCTTAAAAAGTTTTAAGAATTATGCATGCATTCACAAAATGAAAATTGGAATCTTTATTTTAAAATGCATTAAATATATTTTT
>Ga0123341_1005528_pt1 | contig 11286 bp, 7 predicted proteins | sample Turbeapinknodule_FD_89959 | JGI IMG/M metagenome (GOLD analysis project Ga0123341, IMG submission 89959) | Root nodule microbial communities of legume samples collected from Mexico - Turtle bean Mexico pink nodule | ecosystem: Host-associated > Plants > Roots > Nodule | place: Mexico: Nepantla... | reverse complement strand
GTGGTAGATGCGCTCGAGGTATTTGCACTGGTACAGGTAAATGTTTGGTCTTGGATTTTTGCAAAGTCCTGTTGTAATTTCTTTACGTACCCCAACTGGGTTTTGACCCACCCCTGAAGTGGTTCCCATTTATTTATTTTTTATTGTTGATAAAAAAAAATAATTTCAATTATTAAAAGTTCATAAAAATAGTTTATAAATTTATACAGTTATGAAACTAGTTTATAAGTGCTAATTACTTTAAATCCTAAATTACTATTTAATTAAATTAATAATTAATTTATAATCTAAAATAGTTATTAGTTAAAATAATAATATTTAATATTAGATATTAATTTAGAATTTATTTTATAAATTTTTATTATTAATAAAAACTACATTAAGTACTAATAATTATTGGACTGAATAGAACCGAAAATGATATTTCGAAATGAAATTAATGATCTACTTTATTTTTTCCTTTATGATTTTTTTGTGAGGAAGATCATATATTAAGTGATCCCTTTATTTGCATGGTGCAAACTAGTGTGAACCTTGAGTGTGTGCACGATTTGAACCAGCAAGGTCACTTCTTTCCTTTAGTATTGTAGTACTTCATTCGTTTTATCCCTCAAAAAGTGGGGACTTCATTTTCTTATTGTTTCTGTACTGTGTCGTTTCACGTTTATCTCTATCACTGGATCATACACATTCAACCGTACACTTTGCCCCAAAATTTTGTTTCTTACACACAAAAGCACTTGCGCACGATTTGAAGTAAGAAAATTTTCAAGTTGTGAAACTCTAACATACCACACATGAACATGTGAAGATTTAGATATTTCTAGGAATGCTTCACAGAAGCTCGATTGATTCCTTGATCAACAAAACTACAAGTTAGGTCTAATGCAAGAAAATGCGTAAACTAATCAAAGAAAATGCACACGCAAGATACAAATAACATAAATGTAAAAGCTGACATTTTATTACTTTTAGTCAGCATTTTGGCTCCAATTCTGTATTGCTTGTCCGATTGCCTGTTTCACTGCTCCTGCATCAATATTCTTACCTTGTTCTTCATTCTGCACAAGTCACAATACTTTCTGTCATTATTCTATGCATGAAAACATAGAGAGAATGAGACAATATTCTAAACCTGAAAATATTTTAGTAACTTCAACATTATAACCAAACGAGCTTCTGTTTGTATTAACCCAGTAATTAACGAAATATAAGATTCTACATGGTTAATTATAGTTTAAAATACCAAGAAAACATTTTAATCACAGCAACGTGGTCCCTCATCCTTTTCTTCAAAAAAGGATGAGAGAGAGACTAACAGGTAGAAGAGAAATTGTTAATTATATGCATAAGGACAAGGCATGTGACCTACAAAAATATGGAGTAACTAGAGGGAAAAAGAGAGACACTGAATGATATAATGAACTGGCTTAGAAAGCATCTATGGTATAGTAGTCGATTTGGAAGTTGTTGTGTTGTAAGGTCGTGTTAAATTCATGGTTACAAAATATTGTGTCTTACCTTTTCTCCAACAGCATGAAATCGAAACGTGTCGATACAAGTAGCCCTAGCTTCAAGCACGTTAAGACTCATCTCTTCAAATGACTCCAATATGGAAACAAACAGACCAGGGCAACTCTTTGCTGAAAAAACATTAATAAGAAAACCCTTTTCCGTGGTTTCTACTGTAACCTGTTTATGTCCATCCAGAAAATGTTCCAATCAAAAAAACAAAATCAGATTAACTTTGAACTGAACACATATATATATGTTGTTAAATTTTACAGTGATTGAGAAAATACCATGGGCAAAGAATTTTGGTCGGTTGAAGTCTGTGCATTGGCTACATCTTGATTCAATTCTTCCACCTTTTGCTTTAACTCTTGGATATACTTTGAAGCATCTATTATGATCGAGGTTTTGTTTAGCTGCCACCACCCAGCAAAATAACAAAAACTATCAGGTAATTCATCATCTCAAAGCGTAAGTTCAGTACGGATATAAGCATGGGTTAATAAGACAAATGCTTAAGGACTATATAATATTCTTCTTATCCTTGTTTATATGTATACATTGTTAATTGCTGATAAAAAAAAGACTATATAATATCTTGAACGAGATATTAAAAATCTTCATTTTTAACAAGTATGTGCTTCAATCGAAATAATGATAACATACATGCAATACATAGAAGACAATGCAGATAGCAAGAACTGTGTAAGGTAAAGAAGAATCCATGGTATTGAAGAACAGATAAAGAATGAAGGTGGAACAGAAGGGAGGATAACAATGTGGAGTGAATTTTCAGTGAGAAAATAAAATAATGAAAGATAGAGAAAATAATGCAAGGAATTACAGCATGAGAGTTAGTAAGAGAACGAAGTAGTTGCAGCTTCTGATGCAGTGCTGCTCTCTTTTGCTCTTTAGAAACCATTTTGTGCTCTCTATAAGTGCTTAATTTTGTTATGCTATGAAGTATATGCTGATAGAGGTCTCTGTAGGGTGTTTTAAAAGAGGAGATGGGCTCTCAAATCTATATGAATTATTCTGAGTGAACTTCCAGAAATACCCTTTTGCAATTTGATGCTTAATGTGTCTAGGAATTGGTTTGATAAGAGTGAAGCATATGAAGATGGTTTACGTAATGATATTGAAGTTGAGTGAGGTATAATTTTGCACGTGTAAGTGATTAAATATTTAGAATTTAAGAAGAGAGATATGGAGAATGATGAGGTGGCTCGAATGGCATCGAAAGAAGGAAGAAATGAGAGGGTGGATGCTAAGTTCTGAATTTGGAATGCATCCAAACACTTCTCACGGGGAAATTTAAAGCTGTGCGATCTCTCTTCAATCACCACCAATCAAACTTTGTCTCTTTTTCACTCTCTCTCCACACGAGCCATCCTACCTTTCTTTTCATACAACACATTCTTTTGTTTTCCTTTCCCTCATGAAAGTGAAATTTAGATCATACTATTCAATTCCAATTCACTTCCATCTATTTTACCCAAATAAATAATGAATGTCTTCCATAAATATGTTTTCACTCTTTCTAAATTAAAATATACCACTTCTTCTTTTTTTCACTTGTATGAGTGTATGAGAAAATAAGGGTTATTGTCTTTGGTCTTACTCCCCTTTGTTGGAGATCTCACATCGACTAGAGATTATAGCCTTTCATTATATATAAGTGGGTGCAAACCTCAACCCCATGAGCCAGTTTTATAGGGTTGAGTTAGGCTTAAAATTCACTTTATAATATAGTATCAACTCCATTTTGAACAAACACCCTTCTTTCCTCCTTTACTTCTAATTGAGTCCTGGACCAATTGTGTTCCTGGTATTACACTACTTAAACTTCTTTTGTTACTTAGAAAAAATATATTTTGTATGATATTTTAATGTTAAACATAATAAGAATCATTATGTCTAGTGAGTTTTAAATAATCATATTAGGTTTATAAGTTATATGAGTATATTCGATTATAATAATTCATATTTATATACATTCATGTTTATGAGTTTTTATTTATGGACAAAAAATTGTTAGCAAAAAATACATTGAAATTATTACAAGGAGTTTTATTTTTAAATAAGAGGTTCTAGGGTGTATATTTATTTAAGTATCTTCTTCATCAATATTGAAATGTTAGTAGAAACTTTGTACTTTGAAATGTAATTTTATTTAAATTTATAAATATGAATTATACATAGAAGTGCCAAAAAAGGGTTTGAATTGTACAAGTGCTTTCCTCGATTAAAATAATATTTTTTGCACTTTTTACCTTCTGGATTGGTGGCTTTTGTATTCATCAATTTAAAAGATAAAAAAATGTTGGAATTGGTGGAAGAAGAAAATTTTGTTTATAAATAGCAATTGCTCCTTATCCAAATAGATCGTGGGCTAAAATCTCTAATTCATCTGAAGTCCCGGTTGGGCCTAGCAATAGCGTCGTTTATTCGGAACCCGACCCGGATAACACATTTGGTTCGGATTCTGTAGTGCCATCTGATTTTTGAGGAAGAACAGTTAGTGAGAATTGTGAGCTTCAGCACAATGCGCGCCCTAGCAGCTCGGTTCTCTAGTGTAATCATTTCTCTAATCCTTGTGTTTGACTCTGTTCAAGTTTAACTATCTATTTTAGGATTCTTCTTTTTATAAGAAAGAAAAACATTTTCAAGTTCAATCTATGTTTCGTGTTGATGTTTGTCTTCTGGGTCGTAAGTACCCACTAGCTGATTCATTTTCTATGCTACCCTTTTATCTTTTTGCAGTATTTATACAGAAGAAAAATTGGGGTCAATACACGATCTCGCAATTTTTCATCATATAGTGGTAAAGGTATCACCTTTTTTCCATCGGTATTTCGGAACAAAGAGTTAAGAAGTTATGACCAATTTGTCATTCTATGAAAGCCCTGAATTTACAGGACTATTTTATTGTTAGAAACAAATAATAAATAGAAATTTGTACTTGTATGTTTCTAGCAGTAAATGGTAGGTAATATGATGCTGTTTTTGCGGATTCTGGGATTAAAATCATTGAGGCAAAATCTGGCATTGTAAAATACAAAGAAAGTGGTTTTCTTTTTCTAATTCAATTTATGGCTTCTTTATTTGAACTGCAATTATGTTGCACGGCTTCACTTATAGCTGTTTTGATTTTCAGAGGAGCTATCGATCGAGGAAGAAGCTGAGAGGAAAGTTGGATGGGTATTGAAGACGATATTTTTTGTGACTGCAGGGATGGCAGGATACCATTTCTTCCCTTATATGGGTATTCATCCAACAATTTCAACTTGTGAAGCCTTTATTTGCTTTTGGTAGTTCTAGTCTTACAGTGTTGTTGAATACAAGCCTTTATTTGCTTTTGGTTGTTCTAGCCTTACAGTGTTGTTGAAACACAAATTTTCAGGAGAAAATTTGATGCAACAGTCTGTTTCGCTTTTGCGTGTCAGGGATCCCTTGTTCAAAAGGGTGGGAGCTTCTAGATTAACTCGTTTTGCAATAGATGGTAAGTGTTCCTATCAATTGCTTTCGGTACTTTATGATCCATATTCTTTGGTACATGACAAGTATTGAAGCACTTAGTGGTTTATTAATTCTTAGTCATTTGCACATTAGGGTAGGTAGTTGTTTTCTATATCAGATTCCTATTTTTGCTACAAGCATATTGTCGTTATCCTTGTGCTTTACACTACTGACGTTTAGTAATTTAGTATTAATCTCAGCTTATTCTAGAGATGACAAAGTTATGGTTGAAGGGAGATTTTGAACTCGGAATGAAAGAGTTAACATAGATTGAAAATTTGCCTTTGAACTGATGATTTAATAGTTGCTTATTCTTTAATTGAGCAGCATCTGTGTAAATACCTTACACCTAACAAAGTTACCTTGTTGTCAGTTATACTAATTTTGTCGTGATCCACAACTGAGTTTTACTCTGTTAAGGGAAAATTACCTCGATGCGATTTAACTAGATTTAACTAGCTTTTGCATTACAAAACTGCATATTTATCTGTAGTTTCTCAATGTATAGGTATCTCATGAAACTGATTAAGGATGAAACACGGTGATACATTACTTTCTAAAATCTTTTGTCCCTCAATATGTTGTTTATACCCAACATTGTTTGATTTTTGCTCGCAAGATGAAAGAAGGAAGAAGATAATTGAGATGGGTGGAGCTCAAGAACTCTTAAATATGTTAGCCACAGCTAAGGATGACCGGACACGAAAAGCAGCATTACAAGCTCTTGATGCACTGTCACACTCAGGTGGAATCATAATTCTTTAAGTATTTTTATTTACGTGTTCCGAGTAAACTTTTTAAAAAAATACACTTATTATCGTGTTGTTGGAATGGTAGATTATTGAGACCGAAAGTACTTTTGTTGCTCTAAATAGTACACCAGAAGTGTGATAAGAATTAAGAAGCTTAAAAAACTTTTATATGTTTTCAGTTTCTGTCGTTCTTATTCAATAGATATGGGCTTTTAACGATGAAAGATAACTTAAATTTTATCCATTATTTTGGGACATTATATGTCAATATTTTGATTATTAAGAACCCAGTTCAAATAACATTATGAAGTTGAAATATATGCAACAGTATAACCAAAAAAGTACTGCTAGTTAGTACTAATATTTTTTGTTTCCTTTCGATTGACATAAAACACTTCATTGTTATAGATGAAGCTCTAGCATCCATGCATAATGCCGGGGCAATTTCAATAATCAGATCTGCACCAAATTCACTTGAGGATGCAGAAGTTGAGGGTTTCAAGTTGAGCTTGATGAAAAGGTTCCAAGATCTGAGATATGATGTGCCATCATGACTTTACTTGAGGTACATACCTCTTTTTGTTTGTTTGTTTTTCGTTGGAGCATGAAATATTACTATAGGAGATTGTAATCTGGCAACCTAAACATTTTTGGGGAAGAGTAATGGAAGTTATTGTGTATCCTTTGGATAAATCCAATAAAGATCACAGTTCTGCTGTTATTTTGTTTTATTCACTTTTCAATTGGCTATTTGTTACTCATTGTTATGTCAATCTTGATAAAACTGTAACAGTATATTTGGCTAACACTGCATTGTTAAACTTGAACCATTGTTATGTCAATATTGATAAAACTGCAAGAGTATATATGGTTGATCATACAAAGTCATTATTGAATGTATGCAATTTCTAGTAAAACATGACCTTCATCTTTAATCATAGGTTGCTATTTAAATTGTTCAGGGTCAGCTAGCGAACCTTCCATCTTTGATCATGGATGTTTTTTGAAGAAAGGATATTTGTGAAAAAGAAAATTAATCATCAGAATATGCATACAGGATTTGTTCCTCCACCAGATATTCCTTGTCAATTCAAGTGTGCAATTTATGATCAAAGACATGTTTACGATCCATTTATCTTACCAAGCTCTGAATGCTCCATCTCCAATCTTTGCAGAAAGACCATATATATCACTGTTTACTTAGAAGAAATGATAATATATAATATATTCTAATCTGAATGAATTTTTCAATAAGTTTTCATAAGAAAAGGAAATAAAGAAAATAATATAAGTTTTTTTGCAAGTAAAAACTATTTTAACCTTTTTTTTATTGATAGAATACTCTAGGCTCATTAGATTCTTTTACTTAAAAAACTATGAAACTAAATCAATATTTTAACACAAAATGACAAACATAATGGAAATTATTTGAAAAATTATGAACGAATGAATAACTGAAAAAAATTCAATATCAAACTTTCTTATGATTTCTTGTAAATCTTATTTTTCACACGATTTCTTATTAATGACTAATTTTTTATAATATTAATTTATTATGAAGTCGTTTAACAATTCATTCACTTATTTTTCATTCAAATGCAAATGAATGTATTCATCGGTAGAATTAAAATGCTGCTCGTTATTTTTGTTTTCTTGTGTGAAACTTTATATACGTGACCCAGTGATATATTTTGGTATATTTAAATTTGAAATCTCCTTATTCATTGTCACGGTTTTCTTTGAACTTAAATACACGAAAACAATAGTTTATATTAATTAATAAAATCGGTTGAAATAATTTAATTTCATTAACTTATATTATATTTTTTAAAATGTGTGTCATGAAAACTTAATACTATGAACAAGAAAGATAACACAATGGATCGTCATATCTATCGCACTACGTGCCATCAATAATTGCATATCTTTCGCATAACTTATTTTAAAAATACATACGTAGGTGTCAGTGTGTCACGTGTTCAAATTGGGGTAATTACAAATTTTGGACTTCACATCTATAGAAGTTTTTGTCACTACATACTGCAAGGCATGGACCATATTATTTAAAATAAAATGTTCAACATTAGGAATGGCGTTTGACCCGATTGCTTAAAAATTACATTTCATTGTTGACACTGCACAAATCGTTATCCTCACATGAGGGAAATCTTATAAATAATACACTGTTGTGGATAAAATAACTCAGCACGTACCTAACTTTGGATTTGATAGCATTTTTTATTTAATTATAATTTATTTGCTCTGTATTTTCCATGTGTGTATATTAATTGTGCCACTTTCCACCGGCCTAAGAAGCTGTGATAAAACATTTATTATTTTTATTTTGGATAAGCGTAATTCTACAGCCTTCGTTCTTGGTCTCTTGATGAGCATGACACGGAAGCGAGAGAGACGATAGTGAAAGGGGTGTTACATCACTGAAAAAGTTAAACTATGTGCCAAATGTTGATCTTTCAAACAATCAGAACAGTTCCCCAACCAGAGAACATCGATCTTGCAATCCTTGCACCGCACAATGTTGTGGACCTTTGAATCCCATTCCTTTAATAATATATGGTTATTTACAAAGCAATGCTACTCAAAATACATCATTATCATGCATGAATTCTATGGTAAACAACAAGGAATCCAAACTACAAATGTAATGGAATCGCCACAGCAATCAAATGCGACTACTATTGTCTTTCTCCCCGGCCACACCCACTCTCACCAATTCATTTTTTTTATAAATAAAAAAAAAACAAAAAACAATAGTAGGGGAGAAATGAGAACCAGTTTTTATGACTTGCTACTGAGAACATTGTATATGTTGGTGGAAATGGCAAGCACACTTGTCACCACGGCTAGTATAATCATTATCAGTGCGATAATTTTGTCCCTTTTCGTTGATATACCATATGCATCCCTGAAATTAGTAACAAAGAAAAATAAGGCACTGGATTATTTAGTTTTTGACCAATGCAATTTTTAGTTTGTCTCTACTTAATCAGAAGTCAAATGCTAGATTACCGTAAAACAATAGAGCCGGGGAAAATGAAGGCAAGGCACACTGCGGATGATGATCCAAGAAACTGAAAGAAGTACCAAATATCTGGGATTGCTATAGCAGCAAGGTAGGAGAATACAAGCAGCACCAAAGTGAGGATCATGAATCTTTTGTTGTCTGTGGCTAGCATAGGCTTATTGGAGAAGAGAACTTCATCTATGTTGGATCTCAAAGAGAAGTTCAAGAGAGGAAAGACCAGCATGATGTGGAGTGCATAGCTTACACGGACCAAAGTACTGAACAAGGAACCAACCACAGAGTCATAACTCTGGTCAAAATTGATGAGAATGTCTGATTGTGTCGAATCCCCAAACAATAGGTACCCAAATAAGCCTACTGAAATGTAGATCACAGCACAAAGCAATAATGCTAATCGAACTGCTGTTGTCATTTGAGATGGCTTGGCAAACTCAAACCCAATTGGATGCACTGCAAGTAAAATCAACCATCAGCACCGAAATTTTCTGGGCATGCCCTTCAACAAAAATTAGCATAGTGATTGGGTCCATTACCGTTAAAATGAAATGTGAAGGCTGTGACAACAACGGGAACTGCAGTAAACAGATCAAAGAATGAGGTTTGGTAGTCCAACCGAGGAAACAATCTAGGAGTTTGTGTTTTTCCTTGCACCAGTGCAGAAATAGCCAACCCACAACATATGCCAACAAATGCCACTGCAAGGAAAGTTGACACTGCAGAACTGTACTTCAAGGACTCTACCAGTTCCAAAACACCAAAAGCAAAAACACACGTTAGTTACTGAAACTCTTCAATTCCAAATACAAGAAATCTTGCAAAGAATTAGATTGTTGACACTGACCTACACGTTTGTACAATACCAATGGAAACAAAACTGAAACTCTTCAATTCCAAATACAAGAAATCGTGCAAAGAATTAGATTGTTGACACTGACCTACACGTTTGTACAATACCAATGGAAACATGACGAAGACCAAAGTGAAGAGAAGAGCAAATTCCCGGGAATTCCACCAATGAATTCCAAACCACTGTTGCAGAATACCCAGATGCACTTCACCTCCATCTTGCTTTCCAGATAGCACATCCCCTGTTGTTCAACAAAGGCAATAATTACAATTCAGCTATTTTTTCTTTCATTTTCTTTTTACTATATTTTCATGCTATGTTTATCTTTATTTCCTATCACGCCACTTTTCCTTTTCTGTATCGTTCTTCTATCCATTGCATAGACCAAAAATTGAGATGTACATTCCGGAAATAGATTTCCCATGTTCAATCCTTCATTCAGCAATCATCCATTTTGAATAGGAATTTTAAAACTAAATTTATTGAAATAAATTACGAGTACTTCGATCTGTATCTAATTTAACAATTATGAGTACTTAAAGAAAATCTAGATCCTTAACTTCGATTGCTTCAAAACAATTAAAGCCCAAACATTAATGGAAATAACTCATTAGTTTAATATATTATATATTAAAAAAGAAAAATTAAAAAAAAATGAACTACTAAACAAAGTGAATGTGACCAAAAACCAGGCAAAGTTCATATTAGGCACAACTAACCAAAATCTACACATTTCCCCCCTATTTTTTAATAATTTCAAAAGGAAGAAAAATAAAGGGAAAGGGTTCTGCTACCGATGATGATAAGGTAGAGAATTAAGGCCCCAACGTTGGTGATGATGACGCAAACTTGCACGACCAACGCTCCCGGCGACCCGAACGCTTCCCTCATGACGCCGGCGTATGTCCTCGTTTCGCCGGAGTGCGTGAAGCGCATGAGGAACTCGACGGAGAGTTCCGCTAGCACGGCCACGACGATAATCATGGCAAAAGCGGGAACCACTCCGAGAACCTTCATGATTGCCGGAATTGACATAATTCCGGCGCCGACTATGCTCGTGGCCACGTTGAACACCGCACCGGAGACGGACGCCGGCGTCATCGCTCTGTTGGATTCCCCCAATAGTGGGACGCTGGCTCCGACAGCCGGAGACATGGCGGAGAAGAAACTATCGGATCGGAGAATGAACAGCTGGGTAATTGGCTGTTTGGCTTTGAATGGTTTTGATTTGTGAGAATAATGACAGTTCCCCTTTCCTTATTTATAAAGGTGTCACAGCATGATTCAGGTTGATTTTGCTGCCACAATTTACTATTTGGAAAGTTTAAAGCACAGTAGCTAATGGTTTACTTCATCAAATAAACCAAGTTACAACTTATATTAAATGCCATCAGACTTTATTTTTACTCTCTTATTACCAAAATAATATAAGGGTACTGATACATTCATAAATTATATTTTTTTTATAATCATTATAATTTTCAATATTATTATTTTAATATTTTTATATCATTTAATTATATATTTAACTTTTATTATATATTTATATTTAAATCCATCACATCTAAAAAGTTATATATAATTCCAAAAATTATCAAAAAGCATCATTT
>Ga0123341_1005527_pt1 | contig 11287 bp, 12 predicted proteins | sample Turbeapinknodule_FD_89959 | JGI IMG/M metagenome (GOLD analysis project Ga0123341, IMG submission 89959) | Root nodule microbial communities of legume samples collected from Mexico - Turtle bean Mexico pink nodule | ecosystem: Host-associated > Plants > Roots > Nodule | place: Mexico: Nepantla... | reverse complement strand
TTGAAAATACAAGGTGTAGGCTCCTCTTTTTATAGGCTAAAGAGGACCAGATTTGATGACCTAAATGCTACACAAATGTAAGCCAAATGAAATGTAAAGAAGTGGCACATGGAGGCACATGGGTGCACATGGCTTCACAAAACCGTCCCTAGATTTGTGAAGGCTTCTAGAAACCTTTAGCTAATCAAGGTTAACTCCTCCTTAATTCTAATGTGCAGAAAAATAAACATTTGTCCACATGGTTATGCTATTTACACCCGAATTAAAGCTAAACTACACTTGATGGGCCTTCACAGAATATGTGCTAGTATGCCACTCTCCCATTCATAGCTTTGATCCAAGTCTTCTTGTCCTAGACGCTCCTAGCTTGGTCTTCTTGTCCTAGACGCTCCTAGCTTGTCCTAGACGCTTCTAGCTTGTCCTAGACGCTCCTAGCTTGGTCTTAGACGCTCCTAGCTTGATCTTAGACGCTCTTGACTTGGCTCTTGCCTTTCATGGAAGGTTGTGCTTGGCCCTCTTCCATCACGTTTTTCGCAAATATTGAAGTTAGAGTGAAGTTCAATGAAGAATCAAAGAACAAAAAACCAGATCAGCCAACAAATAAAGTTGTTTTAAGTTGATTCCATAAAATCAACCGGTTGTTTATGTGAATCAACCGGTTGTTTTTATCAGTAGTGAATAAAAGACAATCTAAACCAGATTTAAAGGAGATAAGGGATAGAAAGATCACACAACAAATTTATACTACTTCACTCTTAACCAAGAGCAACATCCAGTTCCCAGAAACCTCTGAGCAATCCACTAAGCAATCAAAACCTTGACTACAAACACACACCAATGAGGTGATCTTGAATCCTTCAAGAACACACACCTCCTTTGGCTAACAACACACCACAGATCAAAACACCTTTTAGATCTGCACACACCAGTCTTCACATAATTACAAAGATCAAGAGAGAAAAGGAATGATCACACCTGATACAATCAAAAGATTGAATTCGAAAAGTACAGAGTAATCCTATTCCACTCTTTAAAAAAATCCAAAGCTTGAAGCAATCTTGGAAGAAACTAATTTGAAAAGTATAATCTGATTTCATAACAACTAGAAGCATATAATAGATTATTTATACTCCAAAAAGTTGTTAAAAACATTTAATGCAAGAGCCAAATCAGTTTTGAATCATTTAAGACATATTTAACAAACTTAACTGATTTTGTTAAGGATTTTCCAAAAACAATCGGTTGATTTCTCCAAACAACTGGTTGAATTAGTTTGACAGCAAAGTCAAACAAAGTTAAGCTTTTCAAAAAACACTAAGTGTAAAACAACCGATTGAGATGATAAAACAACTGGTTATTTTTCCACTTATTTAGAAAACACTCTTTTTACAAAAGACCTTGATTAAAACTAGTTTGGATCATAACAAATAGAGGATTTACAAATTCAAACTACCCAGAACACACACACAAGCAACACCCAAGCCTTCAACAATCTCCCCCTATTTGATGAAGACAAATTTCTGATTTGCTTGTGTTGATCTGTTTGAATTTACCTGCAAAACAAACAAAATGCATGTACTAGAGAGCATTCATATTGAAGTTCCTCTTGCACCACTGAACCAGTTTTCACCATGTGATTCTCATCAAGAAAACCAACAAAATTAGTCTGAAAAAATAATGTGAATGAGGTGCACAATCAGAGTTTTCTGCAACAACATATTGAACAGTTTTAAACCAGATTAAAATAGATGTAGTAGCATACAAACCAAATAATTCTCTCCCTATTTGTCTTCACAAATAGAGTAAAAAAAGAAATTAAAAGCAATTGTTCAGCAGATAAAAATAACATAAAAACTTGTTCGGTAAATTAGCACTAAAAGACTTCAATCATTCTCTGGCATATTGTAGCTCAAAAATCTGATTTTGAATAGCTTCAATCTACTCATAAAGGTTATGAAAACGTGCCACACAGAACTCATGATGACTCCTTTGTTCATCGGCAAAGTTTTCCATCCTTCTCAACATCAATCTTTCAAATGGAGACATAGAGGTGATGCGTTCTCCCATGATTCCAGCACTTGGACCAGCATCATCATCTCCAACTTGGAATCCAACAGCAACAACAATATCAGCTTGCTCTTCTCCACCATCTTCAGCATGAGCTCCGCTGGAGGATCCAGCTTGATCACCATCCTTGCTGACCCACTTTCCACCAATTTTGGTGAAACCCATCTTGCTAAGGGAGCCATTATTTACTTCAAGTGATGTTTTGACCACTTCAGATTGCTCCTCCTCAAGATCAACTTCAAAGTAATGCAGAAATTTAAAAATAAGGATAGCATAAGGATAGTGGTAATCACTTAACCTCATGGATTTTAGCATATGTTCTTTGATGATATGGATCCAGTTTATCTTGACCTTGTTCATGATGCAATAAATGAAAACAGGATCTTCCCCAATCAGCACAAAGTGATTACTTCCTCTTGCAATCAACATCCATGTAACAATGAAGGCCATAAGCCTATCGTTTAGCCTCAAGCCTCCTACAGAGAAGTTTCTCACTTTGTATTGTGGATTCTTCAAACAGCGTCTATAGAACTGCATTTTGTTGGATTCTTCAACCACTCCAATATTCCCTTTATTTATCATCAAACCATCATGCTTCAAACCAGTGTAGGCAGTCCAGACTTCAAGAGTTATTTCCATGTCAACCCCTTTCACATGTGAAGTGATGTCAATAATTTTGAGATTAGTGAAGAAGACTCTTACAAGGTCAGGATAGATGTTCACTGAGATCTCCAAGAATCTTTTCAACAACTGCTCTTTTAAGAGACTTCTTACTTTAGTAAGCTTTTGTTCTTTCAGCCAGTTGAATGAGATGAGCTTTGGATTGTTGATGGCTTTCCTACTTGTTTCATGTAGGTATTAATCAATCTTGTCATCTTCTCCCGAAAACCAACTTTCCCACCCCTTTTTAAACCACAAGTCTTCATGATTTTGGAGGAGGGAGGTGTTGAATCCATGGAGAAAGGAAGAAATTTCACAAGGAAAAGAAAGATGACAGCAGATTTGATATGAATGTAGAGGAGTAATCAATGGGTTGATTCTGTGAAGAAAAACAACTTATTTATATAAGTAGTAAAAGTAGTTACATAGTTTGGCTTTTAGTGGGTTGATATCTTAAAAAAAAAAGAATTTGTTCAAAGGAATAACTGACCCACATCAACCTTTGAACAAAATTCACATGACCAACACATGGAGAATTGACTAGTCATAAAAACTCTTAATTTTCCAAGAAGATATGGAATATATTCCATTTATGACCAACATAACTTCCTTTTAGAGTGAGTTCAAAGCCATGATAAATGCAGTTTTGACTTATAACAACCTTTGGAAGGAATCAGCAGCAGAACCAATGCACAGAGAATAAAACCAATCTTAAAGCAATGCTGCCAGAGGTGAAACAATCGGTTGTTTTTCTGTAACAGCATTTATGATATTTCACAATTCAAGAAATCATGACAAGAAAGAAAAATAATAAGGATAATCTCATAAACTTTGCATAGATGAGAGTTTTAAAATTAAAAGACATCAAATGGAGCCAAACATTAACTCAAGTGAAAAAGAAATACAAGTTTAAGAATCAAGAAGACATAAGCTCCTAGCCTTTTGACAATGTTCTTCTCTTAAGGAGCCATAATACATGATTCAAGAATTTCACTTGACTTTCATAACAAAGTAGTGCAATTAAGATCTGCAACTAGGAATCCAGTTTGGACTTTTCCCCTTTCAAGCTTGATACTTTAAGTCAAAGGTTCTTGGTCCTTAAGAATACCTGCAAGAAAATAAGATCAAGTAGCAAGGTTTGGTCCCCTAACAAATTTGGGTCCTTTGGCATTAATTGGATCATTAGAGCCCTTAGGATTTATAGGAACCCATTTCAAAACACCCTTGGGAACAGAAAATTTTCTAATTTTAAAGAATGTGATAGAGTGACCCTTTTTCATACAGTAAAAGCATGATACAACTTGTTGTTTCGACTTTTCAATCGGGTGTTTTTCCCTGATGGTTGAAAAAGACTTTGAAACACCATTTTTCTTGCTCTGTGGATTAAAACCCAATCCAGATTTTCCAAAAACACAATTTGAGATGCTAGAACAATCTCAAAGTTCGATTTTCCTTTTGAAAGTTTATCCACAGTTTTCACAAGATAGTGAACATTCTTTTCAAGAGATTCACAATTTTCACAAACACTTGAGTCACACTTGCAAGAAGAGTTTTGTAAATCAATTCCATATTTTCAAAATCATTTTTCAGATTTTCTAGTTTTTCTTCCAGTGTTTTGACTCTATTTTCCAGCCAATTATTCAAACCTTTCAACCGGATATTTGAAAGAGCCAATCTATTAGCTTCTTCAGAGTTTCTTTTAAAGCATCAAGAAGTTGACTATAGTTTTCAAAGTTAATTGAAGTGTTAGAACTTACAGTTCTCATGACAGATTCTCCCTTGGCCATTAGGCATAAATTAGCTTATTCACCTCCTGAAGATGAAATAGATGAAGAAACTTCATTATCTTCCCAAACAATGTAGGCTTTCTTAGCTTTGTCTTTCTTTTCACCTTTCTTGCTTGTTGCTCTTTCTTTGTTCTCATTATTGGGGCAATCAGCTTTAATGTGTCCTTGTTCACCACAACCAAAGCAGGTATATTTATTAGAGTTAAAATCATTGAGTTTCTTGCTATTATACCTGTTGGAAGATTGATTCTTGTTGTTGTTTTTCTTCAGGAATTTTATGAATTTCCTGGTCAACAGACTTAGAGTTTCTCCTTCACTGTCATCACTTGAATTTTAACCGTTTTTATGTCCAACAGCCTTTAGAGAAATGTTCCCCACATGCTTATCCTCATTTTCTTGAACACTTTTAGCATGTTCATCTCTAACTCATGTTTTCTGAGCTTTCCAAACAGTGAGGCAGTGGTTATAGAGGTTAAATCCTCAGAGATAGTAGTGACCTTGGGTTGTCAAGATCTGTCTAGGAACTTGAGGATTTTGATGTTGATTTCCTCTTTTTCACACATCTTCTCAAGACTCGTGAGGTGGTTGAAAATATGGGTAAACCTCTTTTGTACCTCAGCAATTGTCTCCCCTTTCTGCATTCATAACACCTCATATTCTTGAATGAGAGCATGCTTCCTTGCTCTCTTCACGTCATTTGTTCCTTCATGAGTGACTTCTAGAGTATCCCACATTTCCTTTGCTGATTCACATTGTGACACCCTGAAAAACTCATCATAACTTAAGGCAGATGTAATAATATTCTTTGCAAAACAATCATATTGAGCCTTTTTGCTTTCATACTCAGTCCATTGGGACCAAGGTTTTTCATAAATCACTTTGTCATTTTCAAGCATAGAAACAAAAGGACCATTTTTTGTTGCATCCTAAATTACTTTATCAATTAATTCTACAAAGATTTTCATCCTTACCTTCCAGAACTGGTAATTTACACCACAAAACAAAGGTGGTCTATTAATAGAAGCACCTTCCCCAAAGGGTAGTTTATCAGCCATGAAAACATATTTTTAGATCAAAAGTTGAATGACTTTCAAGAAACTAGCTCTTGATGCCATTTGTTGAAATTATAGGCCTTAAAGAAGAGGGGGGATGAATTTTTTATAAACGTTTTTTGCAAATATTGAAGGTAGAGTGAAGTTCAATGAATCAAAGAACAAGAAACCAGATCAGCCAACAAATAAAACTATTTTAAGTTGATTCCAGAATATCAACCAGTTGATTTTATCAACAGGGAATAAAACACAATCTAAAACAGATTTAAAGAAGATAAGGGATAGAAAGATCACACAACAAATCTATACTGGTTCACTCTTAACTAAGAGCTACATCTAGTTCCCAGAAACCTCTAAGCAATCCACTAAGTAATCAAAAACCTTGATTACAAACCACACACCAAAGAGGTGATCTTGAATCCTTCAAGAACACACACCTCCTTTGGCTAACAACACAACACAGATCAGAACACCTTTTAGATCTGCACACACCAGTCTTTACAGAATTATAGAGATCAAAAGAGAAAAAGGAATGATCACACCTGATACAGTCAAAAGATTGAATTCAAAAGATACAAAGCAATCCCATTCCACTCTTTAAAATAATCTAAAGCTTGAAGCAATCTTGGAAAAAACTGATTTGAAAAGTATAATCTGATTTCATAAAACCTAGGAGTGTATAACAGATTATTTATACTCCAAAAAGCTGTTAAAAACATTTAATCCAAGAGTCAAATCAGTTTTGAATAATTTAAGACAGATTTAACAAACTTAACAGATTTCGTTAAGGATTTTCAAAAAATAATCGATTGATTTCTCGAAACAACCGGTTGAATTAGTTTGACAGCAAAGTCAAACAAAGTCAAGTTTTTCAAATCCTTTCCAAAAAACACTAAGTGTAAAACAACCGATTGAAACGATAAAACAACTGGTTGTTTTTCCACTTCTTTAGAAAACACTTTTTTTACAAAAGATCTTAATTAAAACTAGTTTGGGTCATAACAAAGAGTGGATTTACAAATTCAAACTACCTAGAACACACACACACAAGCAACACCTAGGCCTTCAAGCAATCATCATAGATTTGGAGACATCAAAGCCTATCTTCAACAAACACTCTCTTGTCTAGCCTTTCTAGAATAGACACCTTTGGTCTCATCTTCCACCTCTTCCAAGTGATATGGCTGAACCAATCACTCTCCACACTCTTCATGACAACTACAAGGAATTCATGGCTCCAATGGAGCTCTCCTTGACTCATCACTTCCAATAGCTTCTGCCAACTCTCACCAAAATTGAAAGAAAAACCTATTTCAGATGAAGGAGATGCTATCAAGTTCAGAGAATAAAAAACAAAAACATAGTTTGAATGAATCACTACAAGAAAAAATTGTTTTAACGAGGTTTATTTTTATATTATTCATGGTTAAAACCTATATTAAGTCATTTACATAGGGTTGCAATTTTCCTCGCTAAACCATCCCCGGTGAAGGTGTTCCCTAGTGGTTTTTTAAACTTCGGGAAAAGTCTTTCAGAACCCTTGTTAAATACCATGGGGTTTAAGAACCTCCGTAAAATACCATGGGTTTAAAAACCTCTGTTAAATAACATAGTTTAAACCCTCCATAAAATAATGTGGGTTTAAAAACCTTTGTAACATACTGTGGGTTTAAAAACCTCAGTAAAATACCATGGGTTTCAAAACCTCCATTAAATACCATGGGTTTATGAACTTTCGTAAAATACCATGAGTTTCAAATTTTCCGTAAATTGACTTGTCATATGAAATAACCTTCAACCACCATTTCCATCATCGGTAACGATCCTCCTATCTTTTCTCTTCCTCCATAGACACACTGCTCTTCGGCACAGACTCAATGGTCACCGACGACAGTTCTAGCAAGGAATAACAATTCAACCACACTTATGTCTATTATATCTAAGGAGAAGAAACACTAAATAAGGCATTATCATTGCTTCTTCCATACCTTACTACCCTAACTCGAGTCACAAACCACCGTTAACTAGCTCGGCAACAACTGGTATTTATCACTACTTTATATATCCTAAATGTTTGCATTATCTATGAGATGTGGGTTTCAAAGCCATGTGTGTTCTTGGCTTCGAGGGCTTTAAAGATTGCAAGGAGAAAAATTAACTTTATCACTTCTCACTTTCCCGATGAATTAATTATTGGATACATTTTAAAATAAGGGCTCTAATTTAAAATATTTCAAAATTAAGAGAATTAAATATTAACAATTATAACTAAAACTAAAATTGCACATAAAATATATGTACATCAAAAGCTAAAACAAAATAAGTTAGGTATTTTAAAGAATGAGCTCGTAATAAAAAACTAAGAATTATATAAACCAACTACCAGCAAATACTCTTGAAATACTTATCATCCAATATTACTTGTTGAAATTCTTATTATCCAAGGTTATTTTGGTGAGTTTTTAAAATAAATTTTTGAAACTTTAAAAAACTTATTTGTAATGTAAGGTTACATTTTCAAAATTGAGAGAATTTAGTTATAAAATATATCAAAACTAAATAGTTTTTAATTATTTATTTATAAATAGATTTAATTATATTTATTTATTGAAGTTTGAAAAATCTGAAGCGTTTTATTGAGGTTCTACAATAAATATTTGGAATTTAATGAATGTTAAAAAAACCTCCGTTATTTTGCTGAGGTTTTAGAATAAACATTTGAAATTTAACGAAGGTTTAAAAAACCTCTATTATTTTGTTGAGGTTTTAAAATAAACCATTGAAATTTAACGAAGGTTAAAAAAACTTCTATTATTTTGCTGAGCTTTTAGAATAAACCTTTGGAATTTAACGAAAGTTAAACAAACCTCTGTTATTTTGGTGAAATTTTAGAATAAACCTTTGGAATTTAACGAAGGTTAAAAAACCTCCGTTATTTTACTGAGGTTTTTGAAAAATCCCTTTAAAATTTAACAATTTTTTTTAAAAAAATCTCCGTTATTTTGCTGAGATTTTAGAATAACCTTTGGAATTTAGCGAAGGTTGAAAAAAAAATCCATTAATTAAATCAATTCCTAGGATTATATTAACCTCCGCTGCATAACCTCCATTAAAATATTTTTTTCTTGTAATGAATCAATCCTTATTGGTAGTAGAAAATCTTCAAAATATGGGTTCAAAGTCAATTCAAATACATGACTTATAAAGTTACTCATTGGAATCACTTTTTTTCCGATTAGCAATGAATAAATTAAATTAAGAGGGATACTTTAGGGATATCCCAACCCGTTTACAAACCACAAAGTGGTTATACCACTGAGCAACCATAAAGAGGCTATACCTGCAACAATAGATACATAGCTAAACCTTGCAAAAAACAAAATCATAGAAGCAGGATTGAGCTTATAAACCAACTAAACCTATCCTCCATGCAAGCGTGAGAAGGGTGCTCTTAGCTTGTGACCTATCCCTTAAAACTAAATCCTAAGGATGCCTCAATAGCAGTGGAAAAGCCAGCAAGTACCCCGAAGTAACTTGCCTTACAAAATACCATCCTATCTTTCACCTACGCAAGTCGCTTAGCCCATCAACAAATTCATGAGAAGAACCAACACTAAAAAACCAAAGTGCTTGATATATATTCTCAACTACAACAGGCTCCAAAAAATGGTGATTTCACTTGCACTCAAAACAACCTCACACTTTTCTACCCAAGCATGTTCTTCCAAGACCACCAGCTCCCCTTCCAGCTAAAAAAACCAAATACCATCATCCACAGCCAGCACCTATCATACACCTACTATTGTCCTTCCGTAACACCACCTTCCATATCTTCATCTGTTGTAGCCTTACTCCCAACTTACCCATGCCAAGACCAAAAAACCGTAGTTGTATGTACATGATGAGCAGCCTCAAAGCTCCAGCAAGCATATCCTGCACCACTAAACCAGTTCCAACTCTCTCACAACTAGACTAGTGATGTTTACACCAGCTCACTTGTGGGTGAGAATGAGCTGAGTAAAGGATAGTGCATACTCTCGAAAGCTATTGAAGCACCAGAGCTATCTCAACTTCTCCCAAGATGCCTAACACTTACAGACCTCCAACACCAAAGCATCCCTCTCCAAGCATTTCAGCTTGCTTGATTTGTCCTTGGATCTTCATAGGCACCTCGACCCATCCTCTGCTCCCATCAGAACAAATGAACAGCATTCCACTGAAAGCCTTCTTCTCCAGCAATCGATATAAGGTAATCCATTCCCTTGTATCTGCATCAAAGACTTGCCTAGAGGAACTACTTGAAGCTCCTAATGCATATAATTGGATTAAGGACCCAATCAACGAACGAATAGTTAAAGGAAGGCATTTTATGCTTCAACCATAGCCAAGACTTTAGTTAAGCCTTTTTGAAGACTTCCTCCACGTCTACTACCCCCGTGTTGGAAAACAATCATGTTTCTTTGATCCCATATGCTCTTAATAACATTTGCCCAAACACCTTTCCATAGCAGATTTTGTTTGCTACTAACTTGGAATAAGAAAAAGCTTTGGAAGTGCGCCTTTATATCATTATGCTGGACAGATAAAATACCTATCCAATTAAAACACAAAGACCATACCCGTTGAGCGTGTTTGCATTCCAAGAAAAGATGTTGACATGACTCCTCCTCCAACTGGCATAAAGGACAAGACGTAGAGGTCATCAACACCCCTTTCCTGCTCAAGCACACTCTTGTAGGCATTCTACCCACAAGTACCCTCCAAGTTGTCGTGACTACGCTTGGGAATGTCTTTACCTTCCACAAGAGTTTAAACATTTCAGATTGAGGATCTCTAACTTGCTTATTTTAACATTTGTATGCGGATTTCACATAGAACAACCGTGATTTCTCCTTCCTTCCTTCCTTCCCTCCCCACGTGTGATTGTAACTCCCAATGATTTCTCATTGGAATCACTTTATTATAACTTGAAGTCATTTCATATTAAAACTACTGGAGTTTATATCAAACACAACTCAAGTAGTCTAAGTTGCAAGTTGTGTTTTGGTATGACAACTTCAGTATAACCATGTATAATTAAATTCGTTTACTTTCACACAACTTCATTTAACATCAAAATTAATTTTCAATCACTAAACAAAGTCGTGTAAGTTTAGAACAACTTCACCATCAATACTAAAGGTTTTTTTTTTAATTAAAATCATGTAACTTTATAATAATTTTATAAATGTGAAATAGTGACAACACGACTTAGCTGTAATAATTTTTCTTTTTTTGTTTATTTTGACAATAAACCCGTGTAATTAAACCCTTCACGTAAATTTTCTGAATAAAACTTATATTTTTAGTATGGTAAATCTATAACTTTATTGTTCAGATCCAAGAACGAGAAAATGTTTATGCAGAGAGAAGTTCCTAACACTTTAGATACATAAAACCTAAATTGAAATTAGTTATTATAATTTGTATTAAATTTATTTTTTTAATCGATCCTTAATATTCATTTGTTATCTTTCTCAATTAATGTTTACACTATATATGGCACTTTCATACACGTAAGTTTGTATAATAAAACAATATATAAAAATGCATTTTACCATAAAAAAAAGTAAAGATACCATTTACTTATGATTTATAAATGCATGGAATCCTTCAAATTCTTGTATACAAAATCCTTTCAAAACTTATATAGTTTGATATATAATTTTTTAAAATTCAAAT
>Ga0123341_1005526_pt1 | contig 11288 bp, 5 predicted proteins | sample Turbeapinknodule_FD_89959 | JGI IMG/M metagenome (GOLD analysis project Ga0123341, IMG submission 89959) | Root nodule microbial communities of legume samples collected from Mexico - Turtle bean Mexico pink nodule | ecosystem: Host-associated > Plants > Roots > Nodule | place: Mexico: Nepantla... | reverse complement strand
CTTTCATATAGTTATAAAATTCTTTTCTAAATTCTTCAGTTTGTTTTTTAGAATAATTTTTAAAATACCAGTCTCTTTTATCTTTATTATAATCTGCTATAAAATCTTCTTTAATCCAATTTTTATCTATTTCAAAAGGTTCTTCTAATGTTAAAGTATTTAATACTTGTGAAGTAGTGGGAGAGTATTCAGGAGATTCTGATTTAACGGTTTCTCCATATATTGGTTTACTAACTATTGGAGTTATTTGTTCTAATCCTCTTAAATTTAAATTTATAGTAGAACCATCTATCGAATGTCTAGATGATTGTCCTACATATTGGGGTTCTTTTATTTTTAAAGATGAGGATCTATTCATTCTAAGTCTAATATTAGACCCTTCTTGTATGATTTCTCTTAATTGAGTATTATATATTTTTGGCTCTTCAACTATATCCTCTAATATCCATTCTTCTGGAATACTTCTGATAATTTGATCATGACTTAGTCTTTTTGGTACTTGTATTAAAGATCGGTTTAAATTAGCTTCTAATAATATAGTTTCATCTTTTGGTGATGACCTAAGGGCTTTATAATTATAATCAATTTTTGTTACTTTATAATATATTCTATATATTATCTGTATTGGTCCTGAGGTTTCATCTACTATATCTTCAGGAGTTTGTATATTTAATTTTAATGCCTTACTAGTTTTTTCATTTTTAATATCCATTGAAAAGTTAGGATAACAGTTAAAGAAGGCAGGTCCTGCATGCAGGTTACTTTCTAATATGGCTATTACAGAATCATTAAACTTCTTTAATCTAATATCCCTTAACATTATTAGTATTGGACTGTCTACTCCTATCCTATAATTAGGCTTAGCAGCGACTTGGATTAATCCTAAATGTATAAAGTTATATCCATCTCTGATATGTTGGTCTAACATTTCTTGGCTTAATAACGATATTGTTTTATTATTCTTCGTTCCTGGATAGCTATATTCTACAGTATGTATTTGGTCTTGATTATTTGACCAAAACTTATGTTGTTTATAAACTTCACATTTCTTTACTATAGGTATTGACCAGTTATGTAATGAATTTTCTATTTCAGCTATTTGTAATTCTTTATCTTTATTTGAAGAAGACGAAGAAGAAGTTTCTTGTGGTTGAGGTCTTATTATTACTTGTTTATCTTTGTTTCTTAATGATAGGTCACTAAAAGTTCTAAAAAGTTTAGATAAACTACTCTTCTCTTTTGTTTCCATGTTACGGGACCACCGCTAAACCAACGGTTTTACTGCCTCACTGGGACTTACTACCTGGACCACGGCTCACCAACGTATAAACACCTTTCAGTGCTACCCTGGAAACTTTAAAAGAAAACTAGCACCTAATCTTTTTAGGTTTCTAGATTCCTAGTATTAAGAATCAATTTAAACAAATAATAATAATATCTTAACCAACAAGATGCCTTATCTTTACTAATTCTTCTTTAAGATAATTTATATGAGCTCTAATATAAGCAGCTCTTATATCAAATACTAAATTAGAATTTATTCTTCTTTCTAGATTTTTTTCTAATCTTTTAATCTGTTGACTAATTTCTTTTAATGGATGAGCACTATATTGATTAATATTATTACGTCGTACTACAATAAAGAAACCTGGAGGTACTCCTAGTTCTCTTATAGGGATTACTATGTCTTCTGGTTCTCTATTCATGTTTTAAACAAATAAATAATCTGTTGTCTCAATTTTCTTTTTAAATATATAATATTGAGTTTATAAACTTTTACCTTCCATTTTTCTTGAGGTTTAAATTTAGCTATGCTACTCCGAATAACTTTTATATATCTAACAAGTTCTATTGCTGGATTTGGGTGATATTTTGGTCTATAACCTCTAGGGTAATTTATAAGCTCAAAGCCAGCCCAATGATCTGGGTTCATTACTCATGAAGATTAGAAATCAAAGAGAGAGAAATTAAAGAGAGAAGATAATATAGATATATGCCCCCCAAAGAAAATCAAATATAATATACTGAAAACACAGATATCAACCGAGACGGAGGCAGAGCCTCACCAGGGTCGGAGGTTTTTATAAAATTAACAGAGCATCTCTGGCTCTGATACCAGTAATATTCAAGAACAATAATTTTTATTTCTTCAATTTGCTGGATATACCTTTTTATTTCGGGGAAGTCTTCCAATTTATTCAGGGACATAGATCGTATTCATAATAGATCTATATTTAAACAATCATCTTCATTTTGCTGGCGAAAGTCAGTTATTTCCAATAATTCTTCATCATCATCATCAGAACCTAGGCTTGACAATGCTTGTAGTAATGCCGTTCTCATTTCACTTTTGGATTTTCCTGTTAGTGATAGAGCCTTTTCTTTCTTCTGAGGAGTTGATGGAGTTAAAGATTTATTTTTCCATTGCCTGAACTTATCTTCCAGAAATGATATCTGGAATTTCTTCCACCAAAAGACTTTTACTTTTATACACAGATGCTGTGGGAATGGGGTTGGCTTGTGCTGATGAAATTCGTAGACATGTTGACATAACCAACTTACTCCCATAGTTGAACAGAAATTCAATAATTTGCAATGGGCCTCAATTTCTGGAGTTAATTTCTTAAAATTTTCATAGTATTTTACCACTGATGGAGGCAAAATTGATTTAGTTGGTCCATAAGTACAGAACCATTCTTGAAACCATGTTGGGGGGTATTTCTGTAAGGGATTTTTAAAGGAGATGTACCAAGAGTGTCGGGGGTTGGATTCTCGCAAGATTTTATACCAAGCTTCTTGGTAATCAAAATAATTATAGGTGGGGGGATCAAAGATCCTTGAGAAACGTTTTTCAGTTAAAGGTTTTTGATTCCAATCATCGAAACCTAAAACCTTAGAGATCTTCAACTTTGAGTAACAAATTATTGCTGGATTACTTCTGTCTTTTTCTGGAATTATTTCTGCTGAGCCAGTGTCTAAGATTATAAACTGATAGTATTTCTTGGTTTTCTTTATATTTTCTTGAGGGATCCAACTCCAGTGGGGAGCTAGAAAAGGGATTATTTCATGTGGCTCTTTGTTTTCTAATTCGGGTTCAAGAGCCATGAGGGTCTCGCACTGTTCTTTTAGGACAAATTCTACAGGAGACTCATTAGAATTTTCTGGGAGTTTCCCTAATAGGGTGAATTTATTTTGAGTGGTTAATGATTTGGGTAACACTCTTCCTTTTGAGGATGACGGGGCTAATTCTTCAAGTTTCTTGGCAAAGGAGGGGGCAAAATCATCCAAGGTCAGACCCTTGGATGTTTGACCGGGGTTACTCATGACCCTGTAAAAATTCTCTAGTTAAAAAGTCGGGAATGTAATTATGCTCTCCTTTTATAAATTCTATTTTGAAATCAAAACATGATAGTACGCTTTGCCAACGAGCGAAAATTTGTTTTGAAACCAGATTTTTAACATCCTTTTCTAAAATTTCTTTTGCCGATTTACAATCGACCCTTAATAAAAATTCTTTATTCATTAAATCATTTTGAAATTTTGTTATGCATAAAACAATTGAAAGTAATTCCTTTTTTACTGTACTATACTTCTGTTGAGTTTCATTCCATGCTCCAGAATGGTATTTAATTACCTGTTCTTTACTAATTTTTTGTTTTAAAATTCCTCCAAATCCTAATTCAGAGGCATCTGTTTCTACAATCATTTTAGCTTCTGGATTGTGGATCCCTAAGCAGGGTAGGGTACCAGCTAGTTTCTTTAATTCTTTTACACTTTTAGTTTGTTCTTCCCCCCAGGGGGGAGGATTCTTTTTTAGTCTACTGAATAATGGTTTTGCCAGTATCCTTACTTTTGGAATGAAGTCTGCCACGTAATTTAAACATCCCAAGAAGCGCTGTAACTGAGTTTTATCTTTTATTTCATCGGGAAACTTTTTTGCAAATTCGATACTTCGAGTTATGGGTGTGCTTTTTCCCTGAAAAATTTCTTGCCCTAAAAAACGTATTTTCGTAACTCCAATTATCATTTTCTTCTTGGATATTACTAACCCATTTTTCTTAATTATATATTGGAAAGTTTTTAAATGTTTTATATGTTGATCTACTGTATTTGAGAAGATTAAAACATCATCTAAATAGACGATGGCAAATTCGGAATATGGGTTAAGAATATTATTCATAATTTCCTGAAACTCTGAAGGGGCATTTTTAAGTCCCATCGGTAAGACATTCCATTCGTAATGCCCGAAGGGGACTACAAAAGCGGTTTTATATTTGTCTTCTTCTTTTATTTTAATTTGATAATAACCTGATTTTAAGTCGAACTTTGAAAATATTACAGCATTGAATAATTTCTTTATTAATTCCTGTTTATGTGGGAGAGGGTATCGTATCCATTTTAATGCTTTGTTTAATGGTTTGTAATTAATAACCATTCTTGGTTCGCCTCTTTCTATTTCGTTAGCGTTATTTACGTAGAAGGCAGCACAACTCCAAGGGGATTTGCTTGGCCTGATTAATCTTTTTTCTAGTAACTCTTCTATTTCGTTTTTACAGTGATCTAGAGTTTGTTTGTTCATTTGTACGGGTTTGGCTTTAGTAGGAATTAGTTTATCTGAAAAATTATCTTCATATGGTAAGGATATTTCAAAGGAATGTCTATGCCAAAAGGCAGTGGGTTGATCCGCACAGATTTCCTTTTCTAATTTATCTGGTAGTTTACTTAGTTCCTCTTTATATTTTATTATGTCATTCTCGGTTCTTTTATATTTTATTTCTTCTTTTATAAAATTAATTTGACCTATCCTACAATTAATTTGTAATAAAAAGTTTTGTTCTTTTCTATCCTTAATTCTTTTTATTTCCATATGCTTTACTGGTTTTATAAATTCGAATATAACGTTTCCAGTTTTTATTCCAATTTCGGTTACTGTAAACGGGTAAATTTGAGTTAAAAAAGGAGTTCCTAAGATTATTTCTTCCGAGATGTCTTCGGTTAATATAAAGTCATTTCTAAAACATTTTCCTTTATTACAGATTCGGGCTCCTGATAACTTGTAATTGATTCTTAAGCGGGTATCATTGGCCGTATAGGCTTTTTGAACAGTTTTTTCGTAATATTTAGTAGGGATTAACCTCTGTCTAATACAATTCAAGTCTGCTCCGGAGTCAATTAAAGCTGTAAAGTTCTGATGGAAAGATTTTCCTTTTTCTAGGGCTATTTTCACATGCCATTTTTGTCTTTTGTATGTTATTTCTTTGATGGAAGGTCTACTAGCTTCCTCTTCTTGTGAATTTTCGTCGGCCGAGGAGATAGATTCCTCATGTATAATTTTATCTTTTAATTCTTGTAGCTCGACTTTTATAGATTCGATTTCAGCTTTTAATTTATTTATTTCACCATTAAGATCGCTAATGGTTATTTCTTTATGTGATGTTTTTGCTTTTCTCAATATTTCTTTAAAATCATATCCTATAAATTCAGGTTTTCGTGATGAAGATGAACTGGGTTCATCTTTTTCAATGAGTAGCCTTTTCATGTCTATTAAGGCTTTGGTCTTTTCTTCAGGATTATTGATTCTATCAATGCATTCTAACGCAAATTTCAATTCACTACTTATCGTATTTATTTTATAGACACAATCACAATTGTTATCCTCATTATCCCAATTACTTTCGTAATCAGAATCTTCTATTGATTCTTCTTCTTCTTCCTCTTCTGATGAATTTATCAGAAGTTTTTCCATTTGTTCTTTTAATTCATCACTTATGGTTAAATTACTAATTTTTTCTTTTAGTCTACAGTCCCGCTTCATGTGTCCTATGCGTCCACATTTATAACAGACTATAGTGGGCTTATTATTAGTTTTTACTGGTTTTCTAAAATTAGCCGATCTTCTAAAATTTTTACGTGCTGGTTTAGCGCTTGTTTCTCCTGTTCTTCTTTTTGCCATTTTCTTTTTATTTTTTGATGGAGGGGTATTTCGTTCATAACCGTATTGAGTACAAAATTCTCCTAATTCCTTGATGCCCTGACTTTCACTCTTTTTTATCTTATTTTCTATCTTCATATTATTGCATAATTGAAGACCTGTATTTTTTACGACTGAACTTATTTTCCCATAAGGTACATCTTTTAAATGGGTGTTTGGGCATTCTTTTTGTAAATTTTCTTTTACCTTTTCAGCAAAGATATCCGGTAATCCAGCTATAAACCGTTCTTTCCAGAAAGGTTCTCTACAATCTTCTCTTGTTAATACCATAGTTAAAAAATTCTCCGAATACCATCTAAAGTCACCTAAGGTTGGACACCTTAAATTATGTAGAAATAATGATGTTCTTTCTTCAAAAATCTTTGGATCTCCTATAAAGTTATGAATTATTGCTACCACCAAAGTTTCCACCATTAGTGGTATTCTTTCTTCGTTTTCTATTTTCACACAGCTTAGAACATAATTCTTTTGTTCTGGCATGAGGTAATTATCCCACCAGCCTTTTAATATTCCCGTGAATCCCGATATAATTAATTTTATTGTTTGTTCCTCGGTATGTTTTACACTATATGCCGTAGCGGCCATTGTTATTTCGTGAGTTTTTCTTAATATTTGATGATCTGTCATTCCATCAATATTCCATTCAGTTATCCCATTTCCATCAAATGCCGAGGGCTGGTCCATCGACCATTCTTCCGATTGAATATCAGGAAGGGTGGGTCGAGTGTAAAAATTTCGACTTACTGGAAATCTCTGATTATTACGTTTTATTTTTTTAATACGATCGGGAGATTCTGAACATGAGTCTGAGTTTTTAGTTTCTTCTATCACATTTATTGTGTCGTTCAGAGTTTGTTTTAATCTTTTTTCAATTTCGTCTAAAACCTCTTGGTTTGGATTTGTTCTTTTGGGCATAACCTTATTAGATTTTGGTTTTTCTTTTATTACCGAGATAGATAATTTTTGTTTTACTTCATCGTATAAAGAATCCAATGTTTGACCAATTTTTAACTGTTTTATCTCTTCCTCTGAAAATTTAAATGGTTTTATTAACGATTTTTCTTCAATTTTCTCCTTTTTCTTTTGTTTTTTATTTGCTAATTGAAAAAGCATTTGATTAGTAAAATTTAGTTGACTGTGTAAATTTTGAATATCTTTTATACTTACTTCTCGTTTTTCTGAGATCATTTTAAAAGGGGAGGCGACTACTTCTTTGTTTTCTATATTTAAAAAACGAACTTCCTCTAAAGGAGGGAATTCACTTTGTTTTTCTGTCGATGCGGTTTTCCAAGTTTTAATCATATTTATCTTTCTTTCTTTATAATTATCTAACCATCTGAAGAAGGGGATATTCTTTTGAACAGTGTATAGATGAGAGTAGTATTTTTCCCTAAGTTTTTCTCGTTCTCTTTCAGGGTACTTAAAAAATAATTCTCTCTTTTCCTTATTCTTATCATTCATAAAATCTTTTTGTAGAATTTCCTTATCGGCTTCCCAGACCGATATCATATTTAATTGGCTAAAATCGGAATGAGTGGGAGATTCTTGTGATTTAGCAGAAACGAAGTTGGTTTCTGTAGGTCCTGAAGTGTATTCGGGGGTTGGGGTGGTGTGATCAGGAACTATTCCTTGCAAAGTCAGATTTCTAGGTATCGAAAAAGATCTTCGATCCAACGACTGCCTGGCAAGACTAAATTCCGAATTTCGTAAGGAAGGTACCTGGTGTAGGCTTCTTCTTAAAGGGGCGAAAGTGATTTCAACCGCTCCCGTGGGAAACTCAGTAATGTTATCTAGCTCAGCCGTGACAGCTGGTTCGGGAGACACTATATCCTCAAGTCTCCATTTCAAACCACTAGATATTTCAGAATGGTTTAGTATTCGAGGAACAGAAGCGTTAACCTTTTCTGGATTTACTAGTAATAACGTGGTTTCATCTTTGGGGGACATTTGTAAAGCTTGTGGGGCTAATTGGGTTTTCATGACTTTATAATAAATTCTATAAATTACCGTTATTGGAATTGCTCTGGAGTTCCAGTTTTCTCCTAAGATTTTTACATCCAATATAATGTTATAATTCGTTTCATGAAAGCTTTTAAGGGCTACAGAATAATTCGGATAATTATTAATATATACTGGTCCTTCGTGAAGGTTAGTTTCAAAGACTGCTAAAATTTGGTCACTTAACTGTTTTGCCCTATTATCTCTTAAAACCGCAAACAGGGGGGCATCATTTCCTTTTCTAAATAAAGGTTTTATGGCGATTTGGATGGCTCCAATGTGCAAATATTTAAAATCACGTATATGATCCGCAATTAGATTTTTGGATATTAATTCAAAGGATTCTTGACTATTAGATATATCTACGGCCCTTTCTACCGTTTTAATTATATATTCTCCTTTAAACATATCCGAAATTTTACTTTTATATAGCGTGGATATTTCTAGTTTAGGTATTTTCCATTTATTCAAATGGGACTCTATTTCAGGAATCCTTAATTCATGATGAAGAATATATTTATTGAACTCTTCATTACTACTTTCGTCCTCATTCATTTTCTCTTTCCCTTTGGACAACATCTTAATTAACCTAGACATGATTAGATTTCTGGGTTCTATAACACGACTGACCAACGGTTTTACCGCCTTACCTTTGTACCAGTTGCTCTTTGAAGGTTTTCGTGCCCCTTGTCTCATTTATAATAATCACTTCAGGCTCAGGATCCAGAGCCTCTTTTATGGTTCTCATGTTTATGGTGTCTAGTTCCAGAGACTTATCAGCCTCCTCTTTGGAATAGAATCCTTTATAGCGAGGGTTTTCGATACCTTCCTTGGCAGTGCACAAGTCGGTAAAGTTGGAAAATACTCCTTTATGGGGACCTGATAACAGGGAGAAAAATGTGTATCCTTTCCCTGAGGGAGAGGCCTTTGTAAGGATTGGAACTCCTTGATTATCTGCAGCGCAGAAATTGTGTAGGGCACAGATGATACCCTTCTTTATAGACACAATGAAGTTTTCATTGCCATTTGTAGCCTTTGGAATATTCCAAATGTGATCTATAATGACGTTAAACTTGTCATTCATTTGATCTCTACCATAGTAGAGGAATTTATTAGTGAGTATTGGTAGCTCCTGGCTACCAAACTTCATTTTCTCCTTTGCATTTGGGTAATGAAACTTTGAAGGTTTCATTGTTACCTGTAAAACGAGAAAGGATGTCAGCAGCAACATTACTCTTTCCTTTTATATGTTCGAAATTTATTTTGAGTCCATCGTGATAGACCATTTCTTGGAATAGAATCCACCTCTTGGGTGGTTTTTTATCTTTGTATAATTGGGAATTAGCATAGGCTACTATAGCTTCACAGTCGGTTTTTATGCCTATTTCCTTTTTATTGATAAGAAATAACTTAAAACTTTTTATTGAATTTATCACCGCGTTTACTTCGTAATCTGTGGAAGTAGAGTAAACTTGTGGTTTTATGTGGTATTTGCCAGAGGCGTACCTGCATATTTCTTCGTCGGAACTGCTATTATATTTATTTTTCTTTCTTTTTAGGATTGCTCCCCATCCTTGTTCGCATCCATCACATTCGATAATTAAATAATCCGAATCTAATGGGAGGTTTAATTCTGGTAATGTTTTTACCATTTCTTTTATTTCTCTAACTAATTTAATATCTTCCGTATTAAATTTCCTTTCTCCTGTTAAAGAGGTTTTGTTATACAATGGTGCTGTGTATTTTCCTAGATTTTTTATAAAATTTCTAGTATAATTTAAGAGTCCTAGAAAGGCTCTTAAGGTTTTTATGTCTTCCATTCTATCTGGGAAATCAATAATTTTTTGTGAGATATGTGGCTGTAATTTTATTTTTCCATTTCCTATTTCTGTTCCTAGGAAGGATATATGATTTTTGCAAATTTCCATTTTTGATTTTGATATGATTAAGCCATATTTTTCAAAATCATACAAGATTTGTTTTAAGTGCAGATAATGTTCGTCCTTTGTTTTTGAAAATATTAAAATATCATCAATGTATGTGCACGTAAAATCTTTATATTTTCCGAAAATATTGTCCATTTTTCTTTGAAAAATTTGTGGAGCATTTTTTAGGCCGAAAGGCATCACCTTCCATTCGAAAAGACCTTCTGAACAAGAAAATGCCGTCCATTTTATGGAATCTGGATCCATTCTTACTTGGTGGAATCCTGATTTTAGATCGAATTTTGAGAACCACTTGGCTTTCTGGATTCTATTTATTAGCACATCTTTGGATGGAATAGTGTATCCATCTGTATTTGTATTATCGTTTAGTCTTTTATAGTTATAAACCATCCTGGTTTTTCCTCTTTTTTGTTCACTTTGTTTATTAACAATAAAAGCTGGGCTTCTATGGGGACTTGTACTTGGTCTTATGACTTTTAGACCTAGCAAAGTTTTTACATGGAGTTGGCATTCTTCTTGTTCAAGATTGCCATACTGGATATCTTTTGTTTTGATTATTAAATCGGGGTTTATAATATCCAATTTACATATGACTGGATCCTTTTCCCAATATTGGGTCGGATCTTCACCTATAATGCTGATTTTATTTAACCTATCTATTATTTGTTGGATGTTATCAAAGGTAACAACTTTGTTTATCCTGCAGATTTTAAAATCTTCTTCGATGTTTTGTAAGGATAATTCATATTCTATTTCGTGTTCAATTTCTTGTTCTTGATTACTTTCTTTTTCAAGAATGTTTTTGTGGCTCCTGCATTCGCAGTCGCCATTTTCTTTTTTGCAAAACCCATCGCAACTTGAGGTCTCACCACGCTCAGTTGTCAACTCTGATATGGGTTTATTAAAAATTGGTGACATTTGTGTATTATTTGAAAATAATAAATAATCTTTTGTAATTATCACAGACCTATTTTCTGCTAGACAGAAGTCTAATCCTAAAATTAATTTTTCTTTGGCAGGAATTAAATCCATAACCTCAATTTTTGGGATTGTTATCTTTTTCCCAAACAAATTACAATTTGTTGACAATTGTATGTTTATATTCTTTGTTTCTAAATCATTTGTCATGATTTTCCCAGACATGGTTCTTGTTCTGGTCGTTTTATTACTTTTAGTAATATTTTGTTCTGGAACTACTGTTTTACATAACAGTGTACTGGTGCTTCCAGTATCAATCAAAGCATTAAGAATTGTTTCTACTTGTTTTGATTTATTTATACTTGGAAAAGTTATTTTTACTAGAATATGTATACTGTTACCGACAGTTTTGTTACATATTAGTGGAATACATT
>Ga0123341_1005525_pt1 | contig 11289 bp, 3 predicted proteins | sample Turbeapinknodule_FD_89959 | JGI IMG/M metagenome (GOLD analysis project Ga0123341, IMG submission 89959) | Root nodule microbial communities of legume samples collected from Mexico - Turtle bean Mexico pink nodule | ecosystem: Host-associated > Plants > Roots > Nodule | place: Mexico: Nepantla... | reverse complement strand
ACACAATTGTTTCAGTGTGTATATATTTTTGTAGTTTGTATTATTCTCATATTTTATTTTATTTTTCTTCATTTTTTAAAGTTTACTGTATATTATGCATTTTTCTTTTGGTCCATCTATTCTTTCAATGTATACTGTTTTTTTTTCATTTCACTTCACAAGAAAAAATGCTACTCCTTTTAGTTTGTGTTATTAAAATATACAACATATGCTAGTCTAAATACTGAAAAGGAGAAATTAATGATTTTGTAAGATTGGACGACTTCTGTGAAAGCTAAGATAAAAAAAAATCTAAATTATTTATTTATCTGAGAGCAATATTCTTATTTGTTTTTATTTTTAGTTTCTAATCTCGTGCTAAAAATACACTTTTCTTTATGCGAAAACTAATTGAATAAAACAAAAGTTTTTTTCTAAGACCATTAATTATTTTACTTTTAACGTCTTATATTATCTTACTTGTTTAAATTGGTAAGGTTTTTATATAATTTAATTTTCGTGCCTTACAAATAAATTTATATTATATATCATTATAAAAGTATAAGAGATTGTTAGAGAAAAATATTAAAGTTTTTATTTTGATAAAAACAAACATAAATAAACATGTTTTAAGGCATATGTAAAGTATTGTTCTACTACCAGACGACAAAGCCGACTAGACGACAAGATGCAAAGTTAAACACGTAATTAGGTATAAACAAACCAACTTAGGTGATAAACACGGTTAAGGCACAATTGGGCCTTCGTTTGGACCCTAAAGCAGGCCCATAGCAACCATAGCCCATCTAGAGCAGTATAAATAGTAGAAGAGGCACAACACCCAAGGTAACTATTCACTCCCTACTCTTCTGGTACCTAGCTCTCGGTCTGACTTGATCGTCGGAGTGTCTTCGCAGGTACTCCCCCCATCGTTTCTAGACCAAAGGAGATGCAGCCGAAAAAAGCCTAACCGAAAGACCGGAAAGACGAGAAGATTGCAACAAGAAGAAGTGTTCTGCAGGGTTTAGGTCTTGTAAGAACAATTGTCTACACCTTGTAGAATATATATGGTCTACTTAAGAAAAAAAAAATTGTCTAGTGTCAAGATTAGACTAAAGAGTATTTACTTATATTGTCTAAGCAGAGTTAATTATTTTTATGACCATAAATACTATTTATGGAGGAAAAAATTGTTTAAAAAAATATAGATGTCATGTTGATCAAGAACCATCAAAATATATTTTGAGCATAAGGTATATAGAAAAAATTGTATTTTATATGTTACAAATATATATGTTGTATAAAATCAAATATAACTTATTAAATAATGTATATTTAATATGTTTTTTTTTACCTATGACACTTTTGATTTGGTGAAAGAACTCTTGCTCGTATACTTGCACTACTTTTGTTTAGTTGTATCTATCTATCTATCAATCTGTATATTAGAGATATTTATTTTCATCTTCTTTGCCTTCAGTTTTACTCTTTTGTTCATCTCTATTTTATTTTATAATATGGTATTATAGTCATTTTCGAGTCTATCCTAACGAGAGTTTGTTGGACTTATTAGGCCACCCGCTATGTTATCTCACGCATGAACTGTCACTCTCGGCGTGAGGGAAGTGTGTTGGAGATCCCACATTGACTAGAAATTAGAATATTTCATTGTATATAAATGAGTACAAATCTCACCTCATAAACTAATTTTATGGGATTGAATTAGGCTTATAGTACACTAAACTTATGTGCTTATTGGTTAGGTAATAAATATGTTTTTACATAATAAAAGATAAGATAATGTATTCAAATAATACACATGGCCCAGGTTTACCGCATCACAAAAGTAAAAGAGGCACAAAACTTTCTAAAATGAACTTTGTTTAAAGTACATCTCTTTCTTGAACTGGAATATTGGTTAGGTAAAACAGTGTTTTGCAGATGAATCATGGGATGTCACTAGCCAGAAAACATCAAACAAACTCAAAGTCACCACCGTGTGACTATTGCCTTTGGCCCACTAGCGTGCATTTGACAACGAGGTAGCAGCTAGCTACCTATATGCCACAAAATAGCCTTCAAATAACAAATTAACACATAATAATAAAGTAATACACATGTATTTTAAATTGAGAAAAAAATTAAAATTAAGATATATTACTAAAATCAGTTCATTCTAATAAAATTTTATTTATTAAACTTATCAACTTACCATATCGTATATAGTTTCATGTATATTTAATAACATATAAATGAGTGTAATTGATTTTATAACATATTCTTTTAGTGATTGGATGGATTTTTTAGATTAATTATGATTCATTTCATGGATAAAATGACATATTTTTAAGATAACAGAACGAAATGAAATAGCAGTATCTTTTGTGTCGTTGTGAAGACATGTTTAATTTGTCACGAGCTTGACTATATGTAACATGCACAGCAAAGTTTGTCTGCCTAAGGCTCTGTATTCTACTTGATGCTACTTGTCTTCATCAGTGTGAAAACTCGAGCCTCTTTTGTTTGCTCCAAAGGACATATATGATTGTGTACCAATGTATGAAGAAGAGAATAAAAAATTATGACTCAAAGTAAACGCCTTCTTACACTTTACACAACATGCTTCTGCTGAAGAAACACAAAAGCTCTTTACTTTGCACACTCTCCCACCTTCTTCCAAGGAACTCACTACAATTTTTAACTTCAAGCTTCCAACACTCAAATATCAAATTTTAATAATCAGTAGTCTTAATTAACCGTACTTTATATCATCACATATTCAGATATGCTTCTCTCTCAAGAATGGGATGGAAAATAAGATAATGAAATATATTTTTTTATAAATATAACTTAATTTATGTAGAAATTGAAAAATATAACTTTTCAAAAAAGTAGATTTTTTTAAAATTAATTTCAAGTTTTTATATTTTAGACGTAAAGTTTGGATAACGTCTATGTAAAATAAGAGAATATGATTTGTTTCATCTAACGATCAAGATTTTTTTTCGAGTAATTGTTGTACTTGTTCTGATTCATATAACTACTATGCAAGATTCATTAAGTATTGATTAAGTTTTTCGTGTTATCTTGAATCTATATGCTCAATAGATAAGGAACAGTCATCCATTTATGTATAAGGGTTGGACCACTCCTGAAGTGGTTCTCATTTATTTATTTTTTATTAATGATAAAAAAAAAATATGCTCAATGGATATAAATTTTTATTATTATAAAAATATATACAGAAGTACTACGAGTTTGTGTTAAATATGATTTGTGTGAAATTTTTTTAAAAAAATTATCCTTATCATACACAATATTTTAGTTATATAAAATTTACACGAATTTAGTCATATGAAATTACATTAAAGTAATACAATGTCAAATACGATTTAAACTTTGCTGAATTTGTACATAATGACAAAAATCACTTTTCACAAATTATTTTTACATAAAAGTCATACCTATAGAAGACCACTTCAATTAAGTAAATTTGTGTTTAATGTTACCATTTTGTTTATCTAAACTTTTATATATGGACACTTAAAACATAAACAAATTAATATTAACTTATATTAATTACTTAAACTCTTTTATAATGTTTTTTTGAAATAAATTATTTTATTATGTAAAAATAATTAATTTTAGTTTATAAAATCTATTTTAAATTTTCCTTTTCTTTTTATTTATTTAGATAAAACGAAAATAAAGTGTAGAATACTGTTTGTCGCACCATTTATAACACTTTAATATGAGTGTGTTATGGTTATGACCTTTAAATACAATTATAATTTTTATTATTTAAAATATTTCTTTTATACGTAAATTTTAATAAAAACTTATATATTATATTTAAGATTCAAATTTTCTTTTTGTCCTTGTAACTATGTCAATTGTTTTAGTTTGTGTTTTTCTTCACTATTGTCTTTATAATTTTTGGCATAAAAAAATGTTGAATGATATGGTAACATGTTGTTTTGTGACTCATCGTGGTATTAACTATTTGACATTTTTTAACAGAATTAGACGACATGTACTAAAATTAACATAATTCGGTATCTGATACCATATTACAGAGTGGACTTTAAGCCTAACTCAACCCTATAAAATCGACTCAATGGGGTGAGGTTTGCACCCACTTATATACTATGAAAGACTCTAATCTCTAGTTGGTGTGGGATCTCCAACATTCAGAACTTGCAAAAATGTTTACCAAAGAAAGAGTTAAAAAAATATCAAATACATACTACAAACTTAATTAAAGCTTATAACAAAATAAGAAAGATCACAAAAGTGAAAAGAGATGAACTCGTGCTGCCAAATGTTCATCTTCCTAAAAGAAAAAAAAGGGGCAAAAAAACATCTCATTCGGTGTTGCAGTACATGTAGCATTACACAACATATAAAATATATATAATTAGCAGCTACATCCATTTGTCCAAAATGTAGTAAAAGAGACCTTCCTAAATCACAAATTTCTCACTTTAGATAAACTTCATCAGCCTTTTTGTACGAAACTATTCTCCACTGACTTCTAGTTTTCCTCAATCTATCTAGTTGTAACTTGTGGTCCACACTAAATGAACTACATAAAAAAAAAAAACCCCTCTTCAATGATAACTTAAAATCTGCTTTTTACTATTATAATAGAAAAAATATTATGGCAAGTTTTCATTTTTATTTTCTCTATTAATTTGATGAAAAATATTTCAGTTCCAACTAGCAGAAATAAACCAACACTTTGATTCCAAGATGAACCTTACTATTTCATATGAAGAAAACAAACTATACCAAAATAGTGTAAGGCCCTTCAGAAGGGCACATAGCAATCAGCTTCACTTAAAGAATCTGCAGCTATATGGTGTAGACTATAGATTATACAGAAAAAAAATCCGTGGGGCCAATAATAAAGGTTTTACAAATTCTGGGAAGGGTATGACCTGATCAATTTTATATTAAGACAGAGAAAGTTGAAGAGTATGACTATGATGAATTATATATTGAGATAGAGAAAGTAGCAGAAGGCGAGTAAAGGTAATGGTGGATCCAACCCATTTGAGTTTGTTCCAAACCACATACATTATTGTCGTCTTACACTTCAAGTCTACCTAGCTTTCCTCATGAAACCATCTCCTACTTTTCTTAGTGTCACAATACTTTCTCTTTCTAAACTGTGTGAAAAGGAGCACTTTGCAGCCACTTTGGGGAAAAATATTTTCCCACTGTGGATGTGTCTTTCTTCTCAACTTTTGGTACAAACCCTCTAGTTCCTACTGTTGTGAATGATTAGTGAAAGGAGATTTGGGGAAGATCCCGGTGTATGCTTATTACTTTAATCTGAATAGTTTAACATAAAATGAGATATACTTAGCTGTATAATAATGTATATATCCCAAGCATGACCTTTAACAAAATGTTTTAAAAGATAAATCATGATTAGTATGAAAGCATGCATATTCTAAGAACCAGCACCCCTCTTCTTCTGGGGCCTAAAGGGAAAGGCTGTGCCAACATAAAGTTTCTCACACACCAACTCTTAATTACTTAGTTTCTTTTTTAGTTCATGGTTCTTTCACATACCAAGCACAAATCAATTAGGATTGTTTTGGCAAGTGTGGAATAGGCAAGAAGTTTCAATTACTCACAAAATTAATTAGCCAGCTAATATTTGCGCATGACTATCATTTTTTTGTTTCTCATTCAACAAAAACCAAAGACTGAGTCATTTTAAACAATCATTATGAAATCAAGTCTGAGCAAGACAGTTATGATCCTGATGCTATTCTGATGTATAATAGTCAAGACCTGAAAGATGGGCCAAGACCATGAATAATTTCATCATTGAATGGCCTACCTTGTGTCAAAATTATGTGATGAAACATAGGATTGTATTATTGTGTAAATTGTTGAGCATCACAAAATGGCAAGGGAAATAAAGTGTATTTCAATGCCTCAAGTGGTAGCTTTGGTATATGACATGAATAATTTAACTTTGTGACTCGGAATGCAGGGTTTGGGTTGAGCCAATTTCTGACCCGGTTCACCCGATGCCCCAGTGTGGGACACTTCCATGTGCTGCATAAACTCACCAATAAAAGTGATTGCAGGGCAAAAACTAATGGTGCATTTGTGCTAATAGGCCTGTCATCAGAGAGTTATTGTCCCATAACTCAAATGTTGAATCAGCCACTTGGCATTTGAAAAGTAGAGTCTACGCTAGTTGCTTGATCCCAGTTACCATTGAATATGGTAGACTGCAAAATCAAGTTTTCATAAAATATATGAAAGACATTGGCCTAAACACATAGGTAGAAATTAGAAAACGATGAATAAGATGGTGAGGCCAATAAATTTTCATCCATCAAAAGAGGCAATGTACATTAGGGAGAAGTAATTTATGATAAGAAGGTTGAACAAGATGGACAAGTGATTGATAGATGGATACCCTAGGCATGTGTTCTTTTTTACTTGCGTTTTGCAACCATCTATCTATTTATCTATCATGTCCATCGAGTCACATGAGCTGGGCAGAATAAGAGAAAGTGAATTGGGTGGTAGGGGCATGATATGGACTCCAGAGCACTAGAATACAGAGGCATGTTGAATTGGCCAATGAAAAAGCCCAAGGTTAAAGCACTTATCCTTGTTCATAAAAGAAACACGCGCGAGGGCAAAGGAAGAAGTGTTGGAATCTGGAAACACAGAGAAATGAAAGTGTTAAATGGTATTGATTCCCTTTAAGTCATTTCTATTTGACAATTCCCCAAAAATTGTAGTGGGGTCTTCCTCACCTTCGGACAGGTATGTACTAGGATTTTAAGTCTCAAGAATAGGGGCTTCTAGACCATTCACAGACAAACTTCGTGGCGCATATTGGCATTAGTGTTGAGGAGATTTTTAGATGTGAAAGTGTAGGACATTGCATGTGAACTCCTTCTTTTCTCACTATATTTGCTTGGTTAAACTTTATCCTTTTCAATTGAAAGACGCGAGGTTTGAAAGGTTTCTCCAAAAGAAAACTACAAAAGATAGTGTAAGCAATTCGTTTGATTTCATTCCTTGTTTTGGTCTCAACAAAAAAAGTTTTAATTCCATACTAACACCAAAGATATTTTGTAGGAAAATATATGGCTATAAATCACAATGAAACTGTGTAAAAATGAGGGCTTGTGTTGTCTATCTGTAACAATCCAAAAAAATAATTCCAGCGGAATAAATATATTGTGGAGAAAAAAGAACAGGTGATATGATTATAAGCATGGATGAACTGTTGATGTTATGTGGTACAGATACTGCATACCATATATTAGCGTGCATATGCAATCAAATAGGGTTACTTTTTTCCTTCCAAACCTGAAATTGAGGGAAAAGACGAGAAACAAACTAATTGGTACAAGAAACACAAAGAGAAACCGATTGAACAAAAAGTTGAGGGTGCCAATTATTAGGGTGGTGAAAAGCCTTATCCTTCATGATTTTGAAGGACTATTGCTCTATCAACATGCTTGTTTGTGCTCCCTAACGTAAAATACTGGCCAAGTTCTTCACAGTCCATGCAACCCATCATCACTTCACCTACACCAGTTCTCTCTCTCCCTCTATTAAAATAATTGAAGTTGAAACATCGATTGTAAGGTGAATAGTGAAAGGTTATTGCATTATGGAGTGGCGCATATAGTTTAGTCAAAGTCCTAGACTAGAAGCAAGGGTTCACCACAAGGGTCCTAGACATAATTCTTGAGTAGTAATTAAGGATAGTAATAATTATAATCCTTCAACTTTGTTTCTGACACAGTTATTTTCTGTCAACTTACATCATAAATATCAGAGTTCATTGTGGTATTTGATTTGTTTGTGTTTTTCTTAAGAATTGTGAATTGGGCAAAAGCTAAGATAAAAGTCAATGATTTTACTTGGACAACCATTCTTACCTGGGAAGCAAAGTCTGAAGTTAGTAACCGTTACAGGGGAACATCCTAATTCCTAATGATATATGATGTTGGTATGTGGAGAGAGAATAAACCCATATCATAAGTATATTATGTGTTTTCCACCAAAAACAACAAGAGGTTTTTAGATGAATATAAAAACCATAACTTTGCGACCAACTTTTTGGTTGATTTTGACTATTTTCCATATCTAATAAGATGGACTGATGTGCACACAGAACTGAAAAATAAATGTGTATATCACACACCTAACCCCAGTGACCACATTCTGCACTATGGACTGCATGTTATTCGCTAAAGATTCTTCCACAGAAAAAATTTACAAAATACATAAAAAGTTATTACATGGGATACGTAACAATTTATATAATATAAATTTTTTATATTTTTTTCAATCATTATAACAACATGTAATAGATGATGATGTGTAGGGCAATAAAATAAAATAAAAACACATTATTTGGTAACATTACTAATGAAGTATTTATAATTGTTTGATTTTCACATTGGAGCTTTATGGTCTACTACTTCAACACCTAATCATTATTTTCAATATTATTTAAATTAAACACGATTATGTGTAGAATTAAGTGGAAGAGTTTTGATAGAAGAAGAAAAAAAAGGAACTGTGTGATTGTAGAATTATTTACGACATTCTCATAGAATCTGTTCAGCTGGTTTCTCGTACGGACATGGAGTGCGACAGTGGTGATTATTTGTAGAGACTCTGATTCTGATTCTAGCAAAGTAACATCATAGTGTAGGAGAGACTATGTATTTCTTGTCGCCTAGTCTAAAACACATGATCGCATTATTTTCGAAATTATTCACACTAATTAAATTAGATCTTATAAATGTTGGACATTTATAAAATAATATATATTATTTGAGAATATGTACCTTATTAAGAAAGTGAGACAAAGATATATTGAAGAAAAAAATATTTCATTCTTTAAGAAAAAAAAAAGGTACACTTCTTATAATATTGTAACTTTAGATTCAGACAAATAAAGTCAACTAGTGTAAATATGTTTTTCGAATGATGCAGTAAAAAGTAAAACGTAAATAGTAAAAAGTAAATAAAATGTACTTGATATTGTCACATGAATATAGATTTGTTGAATCTTTATATCACTACTCTTAGGATATATTGAGTGAAAAAGAGTTTTGATAAATATATTTTATTCTATCACCTTTAATGTATTTTTTTCATCAATAGATGTATTATTTTCATATATAAGATATTTTCCTTTTGTGAAAATAAAAATGTATTCTTGATTTCATTTGTGTAACTTTTTAAATTTCCACATCTCACATGATTAAAGTGATAGGATTGATGTGATTTTTTTTATAAGTACTATAGGTATTTAAGGATTAGGTTTAAGTAAACGTACCATCGAATTCAATAGAAACTATTCACGTTAGATTGAATTGGATTTAAATTTTTTTATTAGACTCAATTCAACTCACTTTAAATTGAATTAGATCAATTTATAGTTTGTAAGTTTAATTTGTTGCCAAATTTTGCAATTTCAAAGTATTTTTTATTAAACCCTTTTAAAATAGATATGTACGATTTAATATTTGAATAATTTAATATTTTAAAAATGCATTTACTTAATTAATAAAACTATAGAGTAAACTGAATCATGATAATTATGTTATTATTTATTATGTAACTTGTATTGTATTAAGTTGAATCGAATTTAATTCCACACAAAAAAATCTAATTCAATCAGTCTGGTTAGATTTAATTATTAAATTATGTCACACAATAAATATCTTTGATAAATATTAATAAAATGACTATATCACCTCATGTAAACAAACTACTATATATCTTACTACTAAATTTGCAACAAATGTGATATGTTTGGTTATATATTACAAGACACATTAGTGTCCTTATTCCGTTATTCCATTGGGATATGATACTTTATATATAATCAACTAATGCTTGATGTTTTCTGAATTTTAAATATCTTTGTCCATAAATATAGTAAATTTACAACTATTGGATGTGATCTTTTTCATATAAAATTACGCGAAAACTTTACTAAACAAGTTTCTTCATGTCACCAAAGAAAAATTTCATATACAAACTCTGATTTTGAAATATCAATTTTGAAAGAAAAAAATATTTTTATTTAAAATTCTTAAGAGTAAATGATCATTTTCTTTATCCTTAATGTGTACTAATTCAATATTTAAACGTATAAAAGAATGATATTTATTTGTAATAATTGCATGTTGCTGTACAATTTACTTTGTATTCACGACTTTTGTCGAAGTATTTATCGAAAACTAGAATTTGGTGTGAATTTTTTTTCCAATCAGTTATTTGGTGTCGCTTTAATCATTAAATACTACATTTTGTGATAAAATAATCCCACAAAATATAACAAAAGGCAAGTGTCACACTTTTATATATTCACCAACTAAATCATAATTTAAAAAAAATACTAGTCTAGGTACACACTTAACAGGGTTGCTAATGCGTTAAAAGTGGGATTTCTCCAAAATCATGTTATGTCCCTTTTCCTTTTTTTCAACTAGTGTTTGAGATTGGTCGCTTGATAAGTTTGTTAGATGTTTTCTGGTCTTTAGTTCCAGGTAGTGCTCTGATTAGTTAGTATGGTAACTTTTGTCAGATGCTGAATTTTATTTTTTTTATATAAAGGTTTATCACTCCTTAAAATGGTTTACATTTATTTATTATTTTATTATTGCTGATAAAAAAAATTGTACACATTTAACCATAAAAAAATACCCATTTACTATTTATCCAAACAAAATTGCCATAAAACATGGTTTAGTATAATATTTTAAAAAGCAACGATGATGTAATTAATTCTCTCTAAAATTAAATTAGCATAATTAATTTAAAGAAAATGAAGAGAATGGTCCCTACTAATGTCATTTTCATGTTACTGGTGTCATACTCAAAGAACCCTCTTCCTCTTGCAATTGTGATTATCATTATTAGCATAAAAATGACAACAACTTCATCTACCATTTTAGTCACTATCACAATCTAATGCTACCACTACTCCCTCTCAGAGCTACCTTACCCACCACTCACGAAACTACTTCCAACACTACCACCTTCGTCACTTCAATTTCAGTTAGTTGACACACTATTCATTTCATTATTCACCACCACCATATTAACATGCATCTGCTACTTTATTCATTTCATTCTTATCCCAACTTTACCAATTATTTTATACTCTTGGAAATTTATGAATATTTTTTTTTTTAATTTTTAAATAAGATTACCTAAAAATTATTCTTAAAATGATAAACTCTAATAATTCTTTATCTTGAAATATATTTAAAATAAAATTACATTATAAATATT
>Ga0123341_1005524_pt1 | contig 11289 bp, 8 predicted proteins | sample Turbeapinknodule_FD_89959 | JGI IMG/M metagenome (GOLD analysis project Ga0123341, IMG submission 89959) | Root nodule microbial communities of legume samples collected from Mexico - Turtle bean Mexico pink nodule | ecosystem: Host-associated > Plants > Roots > Nodule | place: Mexico: Nepantla... | reverse complement strand
GACATGTATATAGTAGATATGTATATTAAAAAAAATTTGTTCAACTCTCTAAATAAAAATTGTTACACATTCAACTTGTTCATTAAATCGTCTAATAACTATGTGCTGCAAATGTTTAGAATGTCTAACAAATTGTTTATCATACTATAAACACTCACTAAAGCTATAAAATCACTATTTAGATATTTCAATATTAACACAATTTTTGTTTTCATCAATACATAAAAATATACATAAGAGACTCTGTAGCATCAGGAAACATGAAGTGTCTCATTCATCTTATGACACTGTCTAAAGACATAATAAAACGTCTAGACATATTGTCTTAACTGTTTGTCTCAACTTGAACTTAACACTTTATGTCCACATGTTACGTCAGAGAGTCCAACTATGTAAATTTCTCACTTTTCACATGATTAAGACTAATTTGGCAATAAAGAAAAATGATTTGAAAGAAGAGTTATAAAAATAAAAGAAGTGGTTTAGAAAAATAAAAACTCTTTCTTCCCGAAAAAGAAAAAAACGTATAGAAGTTTCTATGCAAAATAGTCCATGAAGAAAAAAGATTTCAAAAAGCACCAACTAAAAGTTTCTAAATGCTTTAGATACATAAATTTTATCATAGAATTTATAGAATATAATAGTAGAATATAATAGAAGTGAGAGTATAGAGTGAGGGACATATAGAGTTCAATTTCAGCCAAATTTGATATAACTGAAGTTGTGCATCAAAAATACAACTTCAGTTTAACAGTAAACTGAAATTGTCTATGATAATAAGTAAGACTTGCCCAATTTCAGAATAAATTATTTTTGCCCATTTCAGAAAATATTAAATGGTATTACACCATTTGCAGAAAGAAACCTAAAATCTCCAAAGTTTTTATACCAATGGTCTTTCATTTAAATACTCATAAGATCACTTTTTCTAAAAAGCAAAATCCCACCAAACAAGCACATAATCATTATTACTGCAAAAAGAAATGAAAGCAATAATTCATTCATAAGCTGCCCTATATCCTCTATAGACAAGAAGAACACCTCAAGCACAAGAACAAAGCAAGAAAATGATATATACAGTTCTCATCCCTACACTTGAGCCAAGTTTCTTCACAAGGCAAAATAACACTACACAGAGAGCGAAATTTTCGAAAGAATTGTACTTTTATTTTAACTACATTATTTAGCCTAGAGGACTATGAAAAGGTTTATTTACATAACTAAAAGAACTATGATAAGGTAAAAGAAATAGTACTAAATTCTAGTAGCTACCAGAGGTGGTTTTGTTAACAAGTTCAAGGCACATTCTTGACTTAGCTGCTTTCACCTTTCTCCAAATTCACACTTTGGCTGCGTCTTTTCCTTAAGCTCACCTAAAATGAAGGGGTATAATCAGCATTGGTCATCAAGCAACATAACATATCTAGTGGTTTCATTATGAACAGTCACAAAACATCAATGACAAATGCAAGAATGTACAAGATACTTTGAATCCTATACAATGACAGGATTATTCTTAAAATATAAGGAGTTAGATACTTACTTAGATATGTATAAAAAGGTGTGTAATTATGCAAATCCAAATTTAGAACATACTTCTTGGACATTATTGAAAACAAAAAAATTATAAATCATCATAATTTACTACCTATTGTCTGCTAACAGAACTAGCATTATCAATTTTGATTCTGTTTTTGAAATCATCCAAAAGAGGACAGTTTCCATTTTTGATTTATCAATGGACAATGCTTTGTGTATCTGCATCATACATGCTTGTATGTCTCACATGGCTGTTTTGGATTTTCATAACTTTTATGTACATCGATGAAGTATCTAACAGTATCAGTATTGAATTAGGATGTAAAACAAATCAAAGAATCAATCTTTATAGATTATCTCCAACCAAAATCTATTTTGGATATGAATTGAAATACAAGAAAATATCATTGCAAACAAAATTTCCTTAATGTGGAGTAACAACAGCTTTTGAGTTAGACCTTCATGACTATGCTTTTCGGTGTCCGGGAGTGAATGATTAAGGAGAGAACTGGAAGAAAGGTGCTTGGTAAGAGATACAATTCAACTAAATGACTAAGCAAGAAATCTGCTTAAATTACATTAAGACAAATTTAACACAAGATTAACAATACATGAAGTAAAACCAAAGTTCTTTTGATCACCAGAACTATTGTTAGATAAAATTGTCTAACTTACCAAGCCTGACCCAAATATACTGTACAACCATTCCCTTTATCATCAAATATGAGAATCTGAGCTTGAAATTAAAAAGCTCTACAATCAAGATCAGAACTACCTTAACCAATGATAGTCCACTACATTGTTATGTTCATATATTGAATTTGTATTTGCAGAGTCATGTTAAATTCAAGCAAATCTTTATCATTTGTCTCATAACAAAGAAGCATAATGAACCATTATAAGCTAGAAAGAAAGAATGATGAACACAACAACCATATAAGTTATACCTTAGATGAGGACGGGGGCAAGGAAGCCCCACGCACAGGATTTCTCATATTTTTAATCTTTTGGAGATTGTTTGCTATATCCTCCAAAAGCTTCAACCGCCCTTTTAAACTTTCTCCATTTTCTTGGAAGGAAGACAATTTTTGCTTCCCATATTTGACCTTCCTCAACCTTTCTCCGAGAATTTCAATCTCATTGCCAATCCTTAATTTCTCATTTTCAAATGCACTTGAAGAATCACTTCCATAATCAAAAGGCAAAGTATTGGATCTTGAGTTTGACAACATGAGTAACTGACTGGAGGGGCCATCAACACTATTACCATTTTCTATCTTATTTATCCTTCGACAATTACGTAATGCATTATTGCTCCGTACTTTTCGACTTCCAAATTCAAGATACCTAGTTGTGATTTCACTTGTAACACTACACAATGAGGAGGAACTTAACTTTTCATTTTCCTCTTCCCTTTGTTCTACGTTGTCTTCAATGACATGGATATCAAGAACATCCGGATCAGTATCATAAAAAAACCTGCGCAGTTTGTCATGCATTTGAGCCTTTTTTTCTATGCTTTTGTCCGGTTCTTCTCCATCTTCTGAATTGGTGCAAGTCTGTGAAACCATATAACTTGAGGAAATATCTGTTATTTCATCTTTCTTAAAAAATGATATGGTGCTTCGATCTTCATATGTTTCAACTGAAATTGGAGTCTTTTGTCCACATAGATCATGTTGCACCATTGCCTTACCGTATGATATGCAGCTTTGATCTTCATATGTTTCAACTGAAATTGGAGGCCTTTGTACACGTTGATCATGTGGCACCATTGCCTTACAGCTTTGATCTTCATATGTTTCAACTGAAATTGGAGGCCTTTGTCCACATTGATCATGTTGCACCATTGCCTTACCATACAATTGATCACTTCCTTTTGAATCCATCTGCCTATAAGATTCAAGTTCCTCTTCCAAAAAGTGATTCTCTCTTTCCCTTCTTATAAGGATCTCTTGCAGAATATCCATCTCTTCTTCATCATAAGCAACTCTTTCTTCTATCATCCTCTGGTATTGCCTCATCTCCATTTCCAGTGATGCCTTCTCCTCCTGCAGGCGCAGAATCATAGCCATGGTTTCATCAGCAGCAGTAGCAGCTGAAGCTCTCTCCTTGTCTAACTCAAGGTAAAGAGCAGTGTAGGCCGCTTTCTCTTCTTCAAGTGCCATTTCTAACATCTTGAAACGGTCCTCTTCATTACGATCAATCTGGACGTTGTCACACACATTATCCATGTAGTGTTCCAATGACAATAAACGTTTGTCCTGTCCTGGACTATCAACCATCGATCCATTAAATTCATAACTATGACAGGTCTTTTCATCCAAATCATGGCATGTTTGATCATCTTCGCCATCTAAATAGAAGGATGACAAATCAGAACAAGTCAAAAACCAACATCAAGTATGTATAGAATCATAGAAATATATATATATGTGTGTGTGTGTAATAAACAGGTCTTCAACAAGAATATAAGAATCAACTTGTTACCAAACCCAATCCTAGGACAAGCATTCGTCATCATAAGCACAAGACGATGACCTTGATAGTTTGCAAGAATCATTAATATGTTAAAATATGGAAGGTATTATAACATATATTAGAGACTACAAATTCACACTAACATGTTAATTTATCTTAAAGCATCAAATGCACAAAAGCTATGCCAGAAACTTCAGACTTACCAACTACACTAACTCCTTTCCCTGAAGTAGGACTCGTGGTTGCATTGGTTTTACCTCTACCATCAAAAGGCAACAAAGGAGTGAGGACAACATCAGATTGCAGATTATCTAATGGAACAGCTGAAGAGACTTTCCCAGGATCAGAACTACCCCTTCTCCGGCGACGGATTCCAGACCTACGTTTCGTACTCATGGCCTTCTTCCCCTTAGCATTATACACATTTTCCCTATCAACAAAGGGAGAAAAATGCGGACTGGAACATGAACTGCAAGATGCCTCATCTTCCAACTCAACAACCCTATGATCATGTATTCTCTCAGCAACCACTTTATCGTTGGCACTGAATGAATGACCGTGAATCCAAACCAAATCAAAAGGGAACCTTTTAATCGCCATAACTTGAATGGAACATATCTTCCTTGAAGGCCATTCAAGCAGCAGTTTATGCACACAGAAACGGCTATCCCTATACCCAAAACTCCCTTTGCAGGGACAAGGCAAAGAAAGACCAAAAATTCTAAACCATTCGGAGACACAGAAAGCAAAAGCCGAAGCACACAACAAGAAATAAGCTAGAACAAGGTCAATAAAAGCACCAATAAGTCCTCCCAACGTCCAAGAGTGAGTCTCCTGCGAAGCCATCTTCCTCTAAAGTGCCCAGAAAGACCATTACATGTAACAAAAGAAAAACAACACATAACACACAAAACCCACCAAGCAAAATCCAAAATTTTCACCGACCCTTATCCCAAAATTCTAGATTTAAAGCATCCATGAGACAATAAAGGTGTGTGGATCAAAGGGGTCGGATCAAAGCAGGTGGTAGAACAACTTGAAGAAAAAAGCAAAAGCACACAAGAAACTCAAGATCATGGTTTGGAGCAATCAATAATCCAAACCACAATTGCAGTTCAACCCTTTGGTTATTTTTCTTCCTAAATTTTGTGAAAAATGCATAGAGGGTTGGTTGGTGCCTTCGGTAACCAAAGAAAGTATAACAAGGGATAAAAAGTGGTACTTTCTTCAGGGATAGGATTTAAAAGGGAAATATTGAAATAACAATAAAAAAATGAAAAGAAAACACAGAGCGGAATCAAGGATAATGGTGACGATGATTAATAGAAGAATTATGAGATTGGCAAGTCTTAAATCTTCTTTGAAAAATAGTTTATTATTGCAACCAACGAAGTTGCATCCGATTTCTTCATTGTTGGTGGGACAGAAAAGAACTACCAAGGAAAGGTAGAAGGCCCCACAGGAAAGAAACGACGCCGTTTGTGACACTCCAGAACTTGCCACGTGGGTGTTTTTTTTTTATTGTTGTTATTTGCTTAGCCTTAGCCCACGTTTTTGGTTTGGCTTTTTGTTTTATATTCATTTTAACACAATCATTGTATTCATAGTTATTAAAGTAATCTTTAAAATAGTTTTATACAAACAGTTACGTCAACAACGTTATTAGATGCTCTTTTAAAATCTCTTCATTAACTCTATAATATATTATTTAGATTTTTTTAATTTAATCTCTCTTGACCACACGTTGTGCTTTTTTATTAATTAATTTATAGCTTATTTTTTATATTTGTTGTGCATAATAATAATATTTTTTTCATATACATATATAAAATATAAAAATTATTGGTGCAGTTTTTATATAACAACTTTCGATTTTGAAATAATATTTTCTTTTCGAATTTGTTAATAGTTACTGTTTATTACAGTTATGTGATTATATGAAAATGTAGGTAGAAATGCTTAAAATAACATAATTGATACGACTTTCTTTAGGAGTTTTATATAAGTGAAAGCATAGGATTTGACTGTATAAGGGTGAGAAGTTAAAAAGAGAATACAAACAAATGAATCTTTATATTTTCTTTACAAAGTGATTTTTTTTTATTATGAATGTTTTTTTGGTAGAGAGAATATCGAGATCTATTTTATAAATTTAAAGGAGAAAAATTAAGTTGAATGAAAATAAATATTTTATTATTTAAAAGTTATAATAATATATGTATCGGTCGGAGTCGAGTGGATCAAGTCACTCGGTATCAGAAGTCGATCAATCGGATAGATTTAATACATTAAGATAAAATAAAGAGATAGATGATAAATCAGATAATATGCTATAAATTCGGTAACATGTGGTAAATCAAGTAATGTTGTGTTTAGAAAAAATATGCATTAAGTACGACCCATAAATGAAATAGCATATTATAAGCACTATAAATAAGTATTGTCACACAAGAGTAAGGGATGATTTTATCAATATATTATTCACTTTTATATAGAGCACTTACTTGATCGTCGGATAACCTTTTGTAGGTTTACTCCCAACTGAGTACCCGAAAGCGAATAAGAGAAAGAAGGAGAAGGAGAAGCGACCAAGGAACAAGAGGAAATTGTTCAAGCCGATAGCAGGTATTATCTAGGCCCTATACAAGTACAATTGGCACCCACCGAGGGGCCGAAATAGTATTGAAAAGCAGATGGTATCAAGTAGGCAGATGACAAGAGAGAGAATGACGGAGGCCGAGCAAATGGCTATGTTCCAGACCTTACAGAGAGATGGCGGAGATGCACCAGAAGAACAAGGACAAGATGTGAATCATGCACTAGAAGAACAAGGAGGAGATGTGAATCATGCACTAGAAAAACGAGGAGGAGATACGAATCCTCTGAGAATTGAATGATCAAATGAAGCGACAGCTGGCCAGAATCATACTTGAACCAAGTCAGTGCTTTGATTTAGGTGTATTTTTATAGAATGCCAAAAACATACCTTGCTTCTTCCCAGAAGGCTCTATTTATAGTGCTTGGTTTATGGGCATCGACCCTTATAGGTCGAATATCAGTTGTTAACTGATGTGTATAGCGGTTCCTTAATATACGGGGTGTATCTTTCAGTTTAATCGATTTTATCTATTATGTTAGAGATATTTTCCGTATTTCTGGAGTGTGGGTTGACTCATTCAACGCCATCGTAACCGTTGTTACTTACCATGTTTATATCATTTTACTTAGCCGATCGGTCATATGATTGAGACTGGTCCGTCCGGTACTGACCAGTACACTTGCCCCCTAGGCTCAAAGAAATTAATTTCTGAAGAACCAAATATAACCATTACAGTTCTCGAGGTGGGATGTGATGATGAGGTGCATTAAATGTTTGGCAGGGATGTGACATTTGCTTTTTAAGAAAGAGTTGTTGCTTGAATGGGCATTGTACAATTAGATATCTTGGACGCTTGAGATGCAGTGTAATTTCATATGTCGAGTAATGTTAACCAATGGATGGATATGAATCTAACGGTTCTGAATGAAGGACACACTTACTTCTCTCCTCCATAGTTTCTTATAAATATCAGTGCATTTGAATAGAGTAGGGTTTACGCTTTGCTTTCAAAAGGATTTACTGAGTGCTCCGAGTGCTGACCCTTCCAATCTTTCTTTCACTCTTCGTACTTTACTCAGGTTAGTAATGTCTTCTTCTTCTTCCGATCCCTATGATAGTGTTGTTAATGTCGAGTCTTTTATCACTCGCACTGCATCTGGCAGTGCGAGGGAAGTGAGTGGTTCAGACAACTCAATTGATCGGTCGTCCGAGGGTCTGAGTTATAAGAAGGTCGACTCTTCTGTTTTAAAAATCCCTACTAGCTTCAGGGATTCCAATAGTTTAGATAATTTTTTATCCAAGAATTCCTTCATAAAACCCGATTATCCTTCGGATGCAGTGATGACTCATATATGTGGTCACATTGACTAGGTCTGTCACGGTCGAGAAAACGCACCCCAAGACTTCTTTTTTGTTTATAATACCTTCTTTTCAGATTTCCATATGACCCTACCTTTTGATGATTTTACCATGGGGGTCCTTCGAATCCTCAATGTTGCTCCTACCCAACTACACCCCAACTCGTGGGCGACCCTTCAGGCGTTCCGAGTTCTTTGTGACATTTTCAAGCTTATTCCCACACCATAGTCATTTTTGTTTCATTATAGTACTCGTCCCAACACTTATGTGAGTTGGTTGTCCTTATCGAGCCCACCGGGGAATGTTTGTTTTGCAGCTTTCATTACTTCATACAAAAACTTCAAAGAAAAATACTTCAAAATCTTTGTGAAGTCGGACGACCGGGATTACTTTTATAATACAGAAGGGCGAACAAAATTCTCTTTTCATTGGACCCAAAATTCGACCCAGCTTGGTACCTGGGCGAGGTCATCCATGTCACCGTTGACCAATCGATTCTGGTTGTATTTGATCAATTTTCGTATATGTCATTTTTTGCATATGAGCTTTTTCACTTCCAAATCAAGGGCGAGATTGAGACCGACTATAATAGCCTCATACTCAGCGTAATTGTTTGATGTTTTAAATTCGAACTTCAAAGCTTGCTCGATGAGGATATCTCCAGGTCCTTCAAGTACTACCCATGCACCACATATCTACTATTAGAGGAACCATCAACGTGTAGAGTCCATTGGGCGCTCCCCTCCTCGGTCGGCCGAGGACTAAACTTAGTTGTAAAATTAGCCAAAGTTTGTGATATAATTATCCCCCTAGGATGATATTGAATTTGAAATTTTGATAATTCCACTGCCCATTTTATCATTCGTCTGACCAAATCTGGTTTCGCTAGAATCTTCATAATGGGGTAGTCGGTTCTTACTATTATGCGATCATTCTGAAAGTACATACACATTTATTGTGCGATTATGACTAAGGCCAAGGCGACCTTTTCAATCATTTGATACCAGACTTTGGCGCCATGAAGTACTCGACTGCCGAAATAGACTGGTTGTTCTTCTACTTCCACCTCTTGAACCAATACTGCGCTGACTGCACCTCTGACACGACAAGATATACAATTATAGGTTCCTTGGTGTCTGGTTTCTGAATGACTGGAGGAGACGCTAAGAAAGCTTTTAATTGAAGGAATATTCCTTCACATTCGTTCGTCCACTGGAACTTGGAAGCTTTTCGTAATAACTTTACAATAGGCTTAGACTTTTGTGCAAGTTTTGGGACAAACATGGAAAGTGTTGTAATTCGTCCGATCAACCTTTGAATTTCCTTGACATTCTCAGGGCTTCTCATCTTAGTGATTGCTTTACATTTTCCGGGGTTTGCTTCTATGTCACGATGAATGAGCATAAAATCTAAGAATTTTCCACTTTCGACCCCGAATGCCCACCTGTCGGGATTCAGTCTCATTCCATGGTGACGAAGGGCTTGAAAGATTTCTTGTAGATCCTTCATTTGTTGTTTGCATGAGTCAGATTTAATGATAAAGTCGTCTACGTAGACTTCAACACTTCGGTCGATCATGTCTGTGAAGATATAGTCCATCACTCTCTGATAAGTGGCCCCAACATTTTTTAGCCCAAATGGCATGACCTCATAATAAAAGTTGTTGGAGTCATTCATAAAGTTGTTTTCTCTTTGTCATTTGGGTGCATTTGGATTTGATTGTATCCCAAATATGCATATAAGAAACTTAGAATAGTATGACCTGTTACGTCGTCTACGAGCCGATCGATGCTCTGCAAGGGGTAGGAATCTTTAGGGCATGCTTTGTTAAGATAGGTGTAGTCTACACACATCCTCCACTTACCATTCGATTTCTTGACCATGACCACGTCAGCCAACCATGTTGTGTAACGCGCTTTTTTTATGAAGTCAACCTTCATCAATTGCTGAGTTTCTTCTCGTGCGACATCACGTTTTTCTTCACCCATTTTCTTTTTTTCTGAGCTATGGGTCTTGCTTCTTTGTAAACAAAGAGACAACGTGTAATGATGTTAGGACTCACCCCAGGCATGTCAGCAGCTGTCCATGCGAAGAAATCGGTATTGTTAATTAGAGTTTGACTCAGCAGCTTACTATCGTCAGATTTTAAGGATGTCCCAATGACTTAAGAGAAAATAATTATATAGTAAAAATTAGGAATGACAAAGTGGGTCAGATCCACCAACCCACCATCATTTAGGTGAGACATGTCAACTTTTAGAACTCATTAGTCTGTATTGGCTCGACCCACCTAACCCGCCAACCCGGTGGGACGAGGGGTCCAACATGTCATTCTTTATTTTTGGGATTTAAAGATGAATTTCATTCTTTTGGAATTAAAGTTGGTGGTGGTCAATGTTTTATATAAAATTTATTTACATTAATTTCTTCATATATCATTTGATTCATTAAAGTATTGTTAATATTTACTTTATTTTGTTAGATATTAAACCTTCTTTTATTAAAATATTAAAATTTGATTCAATTTTTTTACTCTTCCTTGCATCTTTATTGTCAAAATAGTGATATCAATAACTACATCCAAATAAATAAATACAAAACAAAAAAAAGTTATACAATTTTTTTTTAAAGTGGCAGACCAGTCCGCTCTATAACGGGATGGGTTACTAAATTCAGCATGTATAACCTTGGCGGACCAGCCCGTCCTGTCCTGATTTGGGCGGATCAATGACTGGTCAGGCCAAAACGGACCAGACTAATCCGTTTTATCACCCTAATAAAAATATATTAATAAATTAAATATTAAAAAAACAAAATAACTTATTATATCTAATATTTATAATATCTAATTTACATAATCAAGAAAATAAAAAGTAAACACTTTGAGTATAAATCCAATAAAAGAAGCAAAAATCTATTCACAAATTAAAAGAAAAGAAAATCATATTTACTAGACTAACAACAATTTAAATATTTAACTTAACATGTTTTACATAATGATATTATATATAAAAAAATCATACTTAAAGTGTTACGAAATTATATAACTTTACTTATTCTTTAATTGTTTAAAAACATTACATCTACGTTTTCAGGGTTTAAAATATTTTTTTTATATTATACTAAAACCTTTTGAAATATTTAAAAAAATATGACAGTGTTACAAAAAAGAATTTCTGTAATTCAAAAAGTGTGATTAACACAATTTATTCTATTATAAATTTAATAAAGTATCTTCAGGTCGATTCACATTCTTACAAACAACCAAATCTTTATTCCATTTCAAGATAAAATATTCAAAAAAAATTAAT
>Ga0123341_1005523_pt1 | contig 11290 bp, 13 predicted proteins | sample Turbeapinknodule_FD_89959 | JGI IMG/M metagenome (GOLD analysis project Ga0123341, IMG submission 89959) | Root nodule microbial communities of legume samples collected from Mexico - Turtle bean Mexico pink nodule | ecosystem: Host-associated > Plants > Roots > Nodule | place: Mexico: Nepantla... | reverse complement strand
GTATTATTTTTATACAATAAACAAAATTTCAAGATCAAAATTATAAAGGAAAAAAAATGATAATAACCTATTTCAATAATTTCTTTAAAAAAATATAAGATTTGAACCGGAGACAAATCAATTTCACAATATAAAAAATATATTTAATTCAATATTTAACGAGATTTTTGAAGCAAAATAGATGAAAAAGAGATTTGATATATGATTCTGTACGCAGTAATACCAGCAGGAGTTGCATAAGTTGTAGTATTCATGCATGCATGACTGAAATTGTAGGAACGATACAAAACATATAATGTAGAATGAGGTTGGTAACAATTGGTATTATATGTGCGAGGGATCATACTTATCCCTATATATAAGTTCCATATCGATTATGTATGGGTCTTTATGAAAATGGTTCCTTCGCGTTTTGGTGAACTTCAAGGGATACTTCTTCTCCATGCTTCTGTTCATCACCTTTCTCCGACAGTTTTTCCAGTTCGAGCACCGTGCACTTGTTTTTATTCTATTTCTTCACTCACAAAAATACCAATTTAACAAAAATCAATGCCTTTCTTTCCCTGCTCTGAAGAACAATGGACAAGACAAACAAAAATTAAGTGGTAAATCAAATATAAAATAAACTATACGCAATTTGATTCATTTTTATTTTTTCATTTTTAAAAACTGTGTTAAAAATAATAAATATTTAAAAAAAAATATTCCTTTTCAATCGTGCTAAACATGTTTTTAATTTATAAAACCTAAAAGATTAAAATAGTATTATAAAGAACATTAGTTTTTATAACATATTTGTTTGTATCATAAAAAAAATAAGGTAAAAATATTTTTCACAGAATATCTCGCAAGGAAAAAAGGGGTAACTATTTTTTTTAAAATAAATGTTAATTAAAAATTCCAAATATATATAATAGCTTTTGACAAAATACACCCTATAGCAAATCTGATGAATAGTTTCAAGTGTATTCTCTTTGGCTTCAATTGCATACATTTCTCTAAAATTTTATCATCCAATAACAAAATAATGGAACCAACCACTCTGAGTATGTTTCATCATTGATGTGTATGCATGACTTGACTCTCTGATTATCACTACAAAAGTAATCTCTTGTAAATTATGTGTACGAGATATTCCAACACACTTTTTGATGTTGATGTCGACGAGATATGTAAGAATGGTTTTCTCTTTTCTCTGTTGAGTGCAGCTCAATCTTGGACCAATTTTGGAAGAAAGAATTGAGACTAACCATTTGTGAAAATGAGTAGACATTGAAGTAAAGAGCCATGTAACAAGAAACTTTGTTACTCGTAGTGAAGAAATTCCAAATCACAATGTTTTACAACATCTTCTGTAGACATGTATTCGAGAGGAGTGTGAGCTTGAGACATTAACAAGCTTATGAGAAAATTATCATCACTCAATTTAAGAGATATAAGAGTATTTTCAAAGTACATAGTAAAGGAAAGAGGAGTGGAAGTCATGGTCAAATGTTAATAAACTCCTGGAAACCATCTTACAGAAGAGAAAGATGATAGAAACAAAATTATATTATGATGATTCTCAGTACTAAAGAAAAACAAATATACATAAAACTTACTAAAACTCTATTAACATGAACAGTTACATTATGAGGTACGGTTAGATTATAAAGTGGTTTTGTGTGAATTAATACTTTAAAAAGTAAAATTGAAAATGAATGCATGGAGCTTGTATTGTAACCAAGTAACCAGTGACGTTGGTGAGGGAGCTTTTGCCTTTTATAAATAGATAGAAGAGGAGCAAGAGATACTTGCAGTTTGTTGTTGGTTGGGTTGGGTCTGCTCATTTTGCTTTGGGCAGTTCAGTATGACTTTTTCCCTCTTTTCTTCTGTCCTTTTCCTTCTTTCTGCCTTTTCCACCCTTTCTCACTCCCTCACTCCCCTTTCCCACCACCACCCTAACTCTGCCATACACAACTACAGAGATGCTCTCACAAAATCCATCATCTTCTTTGAGGGCCAGAGGTCAGGGAAGCTCCCTTCTAACCAGAGGATGTCTTGGAGGAGGGACTCTGCTCTATCTGATGGCTCTGCCATGAATGTATGATACTGTTAACACCAGAGTCTTACCCTTGATCTAAGTCCCCATTTTTTTTGTTATTTGGCTTGTGTACTTTGCTTATTTCGGCTCCAATGTACAATGCAGGTTGATTTGGTTGGAGGGTACTACGATGCTGGGGACAATGTCAAGTTTGGTTTTCCCATGGCCTTCACCACCACCATGCTTTCTTGGAGTGTTATTGAGTTTGGTGGGGTGATGAAAGGTGAGTTGCAGAATGCCAGAGAGGCCATTCGTTGGGGCACAGATTATCTTCTTAAAGCTACTGCTCATCCAGACACCATTTATGTCCAGGTTAGTCTTCTCTTCTCTTCCTAATAGTTTCTTTTATCTGTCAACTTTTCTCGTGTTATATTGGTGCGCCAAAATGCTTATGACTACGGAGAAAGCAAGGGAAGTAGGGTTATTGGGTGTGGTTTTTTGCAGGTGGGAGATGCGGAGAAGGACCACGCTTGTTGGGAGAGACCTGAGGACATGGATACCCCAAGAAGTGTTTTTAAAGTAGATAAGAACCACCCTGGTTCAGATGTGGCTGCAGAAACTGCTGCGGCCCTTGCAGCTGCTTCTCTGGCTTTCAAGAAAACTGACCCAGCCTATTCCAAGACTTTGGTTAGGAGGGCTATTCGTGTATGTGATTTATTTGACATGAAAACCACGTTTTGATTGTAAAGGAGTTATCTCAAGTAATCTTGAAAATGTGATGTTGTACCTGTTTATGAATATAGGTTTTCCAGTTTGCTGATAAATATAGAGGATCCTACAGCAATGGGTTGAAGTCCGTTGTGTGCCCTTTCTATTGCTCCTACTCGGGTTATCAGGTAATGTTGTAATATTTAATGAGAAGCAGAGTTGTACTGCATTTTTGTGGAGAGCAAGAACAGGTCATGAATGATGATGCCTTTGAAAATATGTTAGGATGAGCTGTTGTGGGGAGCTGCTTGGCTTCACAAGGCTACTAAGAACCCAATGTACCTAAACTACATTAAACTCAATGGACAAACCCTTGGGGCTGCAGATTCTGACAATATCTTTGGATGGGATAACAAGCATGTTGGAGCAAGGATACTGCTTTCCAAGGTCCAAAACCATCCCTTTTCTTTTACAGGGCTGGTAACATCAACAATAATGGTTTCCAACTCATGTTTGTGTTCTTGGTTTCAGGAATTTCTTGTTCGGAAGGTGCAATCCCTACATGATTACAAGGGGCATGCAGACAATTTTATCTGTTCTGTTATCCCTGGTTCCTCCTCTTCCCGATTCACCCCAGGTAAGTTGCTTTTGATTTCCTTTTTCTTACGCAACTATGTGTTAGCGTGTAAAAAGGTGATGTTTTGTTAACACAGGTGGACTTCTGTTCAAGATGGGTGATAGCAATATGCAGTATGTGACTTCCACCTCGTTCATACTCTTAACTTATGCTAAATATTTGACCAAAGCCCATGTGGTTGTGAACTGCGGTGGAACCACAGTGACTCCAAAGAGACTACGAGCTATAGCCAAAAAACAGGTACAGAAAGACCAGACCCATGAGTAGAGGGTGCTAAAATATTCTGTTTGATCTTGATTTGTTGTTATTTTCAAGGTGGATTACTTGTTAGGAGAGAACCCCTTGAAGATGTCCTACATGGTGGGGTATGGACCACGGTATCCGCGAAGGATACACCACAGGGGCTCATCGCTGCCGTCCATTGGTGTTCACCCTGGCAAGATCCAATGCTCAGCAGGGTTCAGTGTGATGAATTCAGAATCACCCAATCCCAACATTCTAGTGGGTGCCGTTGTTGGAGGACCGGATCTGAATGATGGGTTCCCTGATGAACGGTCAGATTACGAGCAATCAGAACCTGCTACTTATATCAACGCACCTCTTGTGGGATCACTTGCTTATCTCGCACACTCCTTTGGCCAACTCTAGGAAACACTGTCTCCAACTTCTGTGTGCACCTTTTCTTTTAATCAAAATGTTAACCAGTTTAAGTGTTAATTCCACCTCGTTGCTGTTGATTTTAATGGAAGATGGTTTATGTTTACACGCTTGGTTCCTTGTGAACATTGAATAACTCAAAAAGTATAAAATAATTTGAGGGTGGGAATGTGAGAATGTACAGTGATGATGGTTTGTTGGGTTCCCTAACAGAGGGCCTAATCCTTGAAAGTTGGAAGTAATGAATAGTTAATAAACAGTGAAAGAGTAGCAGAGGATATAAATATAATAATGAATGGGATATAAATATAAATATAAGTGTGCTAAGATGATCCAGTAATAATATTTATTTGAATATTCTACTGGGTTGCACATAACGAGCTTTGACCGTTGAAAAGCATATAGAGAAATGTGGATGAAGATTGACATGTGAAGTGTAAGAAGTAGCAGGTAATGAGTGGTGCGAGGTGAAGGGATCATACCTAAGATGGAAAGACATTCCTCCACCCTCACTCACATAAATGTTCAACATACACATTATTTCTTCCCTGTAACTTTTTGAAGAATAAGAACATATATAGGTTTTGTTTTCTTCTTATTTATTATTTTAAAAGTACTTATACTAGAGTTCTTAAAACAAATTCTAACTTCATTGCACCAATGTATTTTTAACAAGAGTATTCTTAAAAGCTTTTTCTCCAATGAAATTATTTTAAAAATATATATCTCCTATCTCTTTCTATCTACAATTTTTAGTTTATTTAATTATAACTTAATTTTAAGATTCTGAAAATATTTTTATGAAATAATGTTATAGAATTTCTTTTTGTAAAGAAATCAAACAACAGTAGTTTATGATTCCTTCTTCTATGATCTTAGTTCATGGTAAAAGTGTTTTTTTCAAACTTCAAAATTCAAGGCTATTTAGCATGTAGTCTTACACCCAACAGTGAATCGATCTCATCACAAGTTCTAAGATATACTCAATTTTTTATTCTTACTCATCAGTGAGGATCACAATCCAAGTCTAGATCATTGCCAACTACTAATCAAACGAAAACAGGAGACATTCAAACTCAACAACCAGTGCTCACCAGCTCTCATATAGTCCAACTTAACATAGATAAGTATCCATGAAACTCCTCTATGTCGCATCACATCACAAGATTTGAGAGCACGAGAAGTAAAGTTTTATTTGTATAGATTCTTATTATGTCTGCTGTCATGCCTCGGTAAAAGTATCTAGTTAACTTGCATCATCCTTTGCTAGCGGGACAGATTTTGCCTGCAAAAAAGGTAGTAGAGCACAAAATTAATGCTATAAATAAGAAGCCACAGGGCAAACCTCTTCATAAGAACTAAGAATGCATGTAAGAAAAATGCCACACACAATTATTGACTGCAATTGAGTGAAAAGTTACAATATTTTGTTATAATTTTGCAGTGTTCAATAAATTCGAGCTAACAATAGATAGTATATCTGTGAAAAATAGAAAAAATTAACTATAAGACTACTATATGTTAACTCAGTTGTAATTTGAAAATTTTGATTTAGTCATGAAAAGATAGTTGGGACTATAAACGTGTGGTGGGGCAGAACCATGAAGTAATGCTAGCACTGTTCAAGATGATAAAGCTCGTAATCCTGCATGAACAAATGTCATGTGACTCACCAAATCGCGGAACTTGAGGATGTAGAACATCTCAATATATCGTCGAGTTTCACGCCTCTCTAATTTGGAAACGTATTTCCAGAAACTGTAAACTCCCGCCAAAGTCATGAGCCTTTCAGAATAAATCTTCCAAGTGTACCTGTTCATATTAGCTGAGCTTAGCATTTGTCACAAGAAAGGCAACAAAGTTTTAGCTTTGATTACCTACCTTTCATAAATTCTTTGAAGACCAGCTTCAGATATTTTCTTCCAATGGCTTGGGTCCTTCTTGCATTTCTGGAAGAATTCAACCAATAGCTCTGAAGCTTGTTCAGGGTGATAAGGATCAATGTGAAATCCTGATATACCATGCTCAATGATCTCAGCAGGACCACCATTGGAAGTAGCAAATGTGGGGAGTCCACAGGTCATGGCCTCCACAACTGTAAGCCCAAAAGCTTCATAGAAAGCAGGCTGAAAAAATGGAGTAGTTACAAAGAAAACCTGAGCGATTAAATCAAATAGGAAAGAGATATGAGTATAATAATTATAATATTAATACCTGAACGAAAGCACCTTGTGTGTCTGCTATGTAGCGATACAGCTCCCCGTTACGTGCCCTATTTGTCTGGGCAGCAATCCAACGAAAATCACCATTTAATTTGTACTCTTTCATGAGGCCATGCATCTTCTCAATTTCTGCAATTTCTTCTCTGTCGCTGGACTTCTTTACATCAATGTAACCAGCTACTATAACAAGGTTGACCAGTTCCCTCAATTTGCTGTTCTTAGCAAAGCATTCAACCAATCCTGTTATGTTCTTCACTCTGTCTAGCCTTGCCATGGAGAAAATTATGGGCTTTGACTTGTCATTCAGTGATCCACTGTCACATAGAGACAGTGATAAACGCATTAGCTTTGGCATGCGCATAACGCCAAAACACATCTTAACAGTTCTTACAAACAGCTTGAAGTATTATATCCCTTGTTCGGAATAAGTGTGTGGTGGTCTGAGTGGGTTTTCAAACATGGGATCAGTACTGAAGGACAAGTTATGACTTGAAAGTGGAAGCTGATGGACAATACTTAAGTTTATGCATGATGCATAACAGACAACTAAGTCAACTTTCATTTATATTGATCCTTTAGAGCATGGATGGTAAAGGAAGAACTATTAAATTAATCATAAGATCAACTACACATGGAGATACGGATTAAAGTAAAAGTTTTGCATCTGAAATAGACTCACGTGTATTCATCACTCTGTGCTGTATCATACAATAGCTGTTCAATTGAACCATGTAGGGATGTAAGCCTCTTCTGCTTTTCAGAGTAGGGGAAATACATTGACATATCTGCTCCAGGAGAAACAATATTGAACTTGGGATCAAAAACATCAATGCCATGGACAACCCTATACAACCCAGGAAGAGTAAAACCAGTGTGGCTCTCATACTGTCCAACGGTATTTTTCCTGAAATATAAGGTGAAAGAAAAAGAAAATGAAATGAGTAGCATTCGCATACCGAAAACCAAAACATACATAAAGGTTACTATGAAAAAACTTAAATATAGGTTAGCATCAAGCATGGATATCTGAGATGTCTAGAGAGATGCTTAAGCAAAATAAATGTAGGTTAGCACCAAGCATGGATATCTGAGATGCTCAGAGAGATGCTCAAGCAAAATAGTTAACTAGCCTACGTGCCTATCATAGAGGTTTCCAAGACAAAAGAAGTGACTAGGTGTATGATATAACTGAGTGCAATTTTGTAAGCCATAACTAATTATGTTATACCAAAACAAAGAATCAATTTCATGGTACAATCATAGGTAATGAGCCATGAGTAAACTCACACAAGAGATTATGACAGTAACTCCAACAGAAAATCTCATGACAATGGGTTTATATCAGTATTTTTCCTTATCTGTTGTTAATCTTGCTCATTTTGACCAAGTGTGTGAGACTCTAAACTCACTTGGATTCCTAGCATAATTGATAACATTAATAAGACATGTGACAAAGGGGATAAAGGTGTAGAGCGATATCAAGAATTATGATTCTAACACCAGTAAGGTAAACATATACAGTGAAAAATATTCTTACGTTCCTGCAATCTCTTGGTAAGTACTGGTGATGATAAAATCAGCATTATTCATGGCTATTAGATCAGCAGTGAACTGGCATGAAAAGTGATATTTATCATCAAATTTCTTCCAATATAAATCTGAATCCGGATATTTTGTCTTCTCAAGTGCATGCGCGATGGTGCACTACACATGTGAACATTCAAAATCAATTTAAGGTGGATTGTCAGCAGTAGATAACACGAGATTTCACATTTAGAAAGGCAAAGTAAGTTAAGAAAGAAGAGGGACAAGAACCTGTGTAACTCCCATCTTATAAGCCAGTAAAGACGCAACAAGATTCCCATCACTGTAGTTTCCAATGATGAAGTCAGGATAACCTTGTAACTCAGCAGCAATTTCACTGGCAACATCCTGTTGACATACTCAACCATCAATATTAAATGAAAATGATAGCACAAGCAGTAAACGTTCTGAGTTACTCGACTCTTTAACAAATCTAAATTAAGCTAAGAAATTGTTTAAATTTTAATAATGATTCATGGTCAAGTGAACAATTCAAGCTATATATGTTTTTGGTCTTTTACCTCTGCATAAGTCTCTAGATAAGGCCACACATCAAACCTTGAAATCCATTTACGGAGAGTTCCTGACTCTGATCTGAATGGAACTCGCAAAATATGAGTGTGGTCAGTACCACTGACTCTTTCTAGTCGTTGATTGCAAGTTGTCCCCTTTGCATCAGGTATTAGCCTGGTAACCTTCAGAACAGCCGAGAATTTAACTTGATTTGAACTCAAAAAACAATCAAATACAATAGCAAGATCGAAAGAGTTACACGTACAATTAGAATTCTAGGAGTGAAATCTAGTCCTTGTTTCTTAATCCGAAGGAGCATCTCATTCTCAAGGGCACGCACTTGATCTAGTATATAAACAACCTGCATAGAAAACCTTTCATGTAAGATAAAAGGATGGAAACAACTAAGGGAAACGAAAAGATGGGGCATTGAAACAACATATGCGTATCCTGCTCAACTATTCTTTTCAGTATATGGCAAATATGATACCTGCCCACCAGTGTCTGGCAAACCCAAGACATTGGCTTGTCCGAAGAAGCCATGAGGAGATAATATAACAACATTGAATACCATTGGCACTCTGCCAAGAAAAGTCTCTAGTGTAGAAGGATCAGGAGCCTGAAGAATATCCAGTAGCAGATGCATCGTTTCCAATACCCTTTGAGCAGTATCACCCCAACCTCTCTCAAAACCCATTCCTTGTAACCTACATTCAGAACGGATCATAGGGGGCAAAAAACTAAATTGTCCTACAAAATTCTCACAGCACTCTATTGCAAAGTCAATACACGTAAACCCGTTATCACATATCCCTTACACATATTCAAACTCTGAATAGGGTGTATCACGTGGAATCTTAGAAAGATAATCCTCAGTCTTGGCCAGAGCAGCCTGAAGTTTGGAAATGTTATGTATTCTATCATTTAACATCAGAGCCTGCAACATGGACAACAAGGGAGAGAAAATGTTCACAATTATTGATTCCTCCTACTAAAACAAAAAATATAACTAAGACATTGAGTACTCATAAGCCAGTTTAAGAGGATATATATCATCAAGAGAGAAGTCCATAAGTTTCATTTTGAAACTATAGCTGCTGTCATGTAACATAACCATATTATTGAAGTTCATAACATAACAGAACATACTTACGTGGCCCTTATATTTGTGAGCTCGGAGGAAATCAAGCAAGGGTTCCAAGGAATCTTTGTTGCGGAACATATTTGATGAAAGGTGGCGATTGAGAAATTGGACACCATTGCCAATAGATGATGAACGGGATGGACGAGGAAATGAGGCATTAAATGGCTCAAAATCAAGTTCCAGTACAAAATTGTCATTACTCCTAATGCAAAATAAACAGAAACAGTCACCAATTTCAGAAACAGTCCAGGGTCAGAGTTTATTTCTTCAATGAAAGCTAAGCAGTATTTCTTACTTCCCATCCACGAGTTCTTCCTTAAAGCTGAGATATTCAGAAACGCTTAATTGCTCCACGCTGAGTTCAGAGACATTAACACGGACATATTCCCAAACACCAGGTCTTGGACGAACTCCTATTGCCACAAAAGGAGGCAAAACTATGGCTTCCTGTCACAAAAATAATGCTACACATTTTAATTACATATCTTAAATCTTCCAATGTGATTGCGAAGTAACTTTCCCGAATATCACAGTTTCAATCGTTGACAGTACCAACAACAGTACTGGGTAGCTGACAATGACAATAAATTTTCGTAGCCATTGTCAATCACACACGTCAATTGCATGCACACTTGAAATTCCAATTTAATGCTTTGTTTTGAATATAAAATATATATTTGTATTTATTAAGCCCTTATCGCTAGGATATAAATCAAGGTCCCAAATACTTTGTATTTATTTCAGTTATTTAAAATAATAATTGATCTTTGCAGGAACTGAAAAGAAATTCCTAAAGATTATCACATAAGCTATAGAATAAGGCTAAAGTTGGGTGGAATCTTTCATCACACAAGTACCAAACTCTTCAATTATTTTTTAAAAGAATATTTATTATCAGGCCACTTAAATCTCATTAATTAAACTGGTTAAACTTCCTTTAGTGGGACCTGTATGAAATTTTATGAAATCTTAAAAAATACTGAAAAAATCACAACATTTTTAAGATAGTATTTGATCTAAACCCAAAATCACCTGTGCAGCCCTGACAATCTCACCGAATGGGCCATTTTTAAGGTCCAACTTTGCTTGCTCGTCACCAGGGATGTTGTCAAGTTCATCAATTAAGTTATGAGGTTGCAAAATCCCTTTCCCCTGAGCCACATACCTTAAAAAACAACAACATGCAAATACAAGCACACATAGAAATGAGACATACTAAGAAAGGTGCATCAAAGACATAAAAAAAACATGTGTGGGTTGATAAACTAAGAACCTGGAGAGGAGAGAAATGAGTTCGTTACGATGAGCTGAGAGAGTGTCTTGAACTCGGTCTCTGATACTGGGAAGCCGACCAAGTGTTGGTTTTGATGGTTGCTTAGCCATGTGCGAACACTGTTGTTATGTATATATATTCGTTAAGTTGCTCTACTTAACTGCAAACTGATTCAGATTGAATTTTTTGGAGTTTCAAATTGCAAGTGGAAAAACATGGGAGTTAAAGAAGAAAATTGTTATCGATCATTAGAGCTGAGTTCATTTATATAGCGAAGAGAAAAGGAAGGAGAAAGGGTACACGTGTCAATCATTCACTCTTTTCCTCAATGATGTTGTTGAATGAGTACATTTTTATATTTATATCTTTATATATTGCTTAAATAATCTTAGTATTTTGTACCATTGTATGAGTAACAACACTTCTTTTAGTTTTTATTTCAAAGAGATGATAAGTCAAATTAAAGTTAATTACCTAACAAATCGTCCAACTATCTTTTTAAGTTAATAATTACTATAAATTTAAAACT
>Ga0123341_1005522_pt1 | contig 11291 bp, 3 predicted proteins | sample Turbeapinknodule_FD_89959 | JGI IMG/M metagenome (GOLD analysis project Ga0123341, IMG submission 89959) | Root nodule microbial communities of legume samples collected from Mexico - Turtle bean Mexico pink nodule | ecosystem: Host-associated > Plants > Roots > Nodule | place: Mexico: Nepantla... | reverse complement strand
TGCCGGATGCGATCAGCAGATCGCCACCGGCTTTCATGGTCAGGTCGGCACTATGCCCATCACTCCCCGCTTGAAGCCTCGAGGCGGAGACCAGGGTGTCGCCGCCCGAGGTCGTCGCGATGCCATCGCCACCCGATATGGAGGAGCCCACTGTTGTCTCGGTCTCGAAATGGCCGTGGTTTTTCGTGCGTCCCGACTTCCAGGACGCGTCAAGCATGGAGCTGTCCTCAACCGCGGCAATGGTGATGTCGTCGGAAGCCTTCAGCTCGACCTTACCGCCAGCATTGATGCTACTGCCAATGATGCTGAGATCATGGTCGCCAGCACCAGAGCCGGAACCTGATGTAACCGACACCGATCCGCCGGCCTGGATTTCCGATCCGGTATGGGTTGTCGCCGACGCCGTGTTCTTGCCGAACTTGCTGTCGGAGCGTTCCTGGGTGGCGACGATGTTGACATCATCGCCAGCCTCAAGTTTGGCACTGCCCACCGCCTTCAGCGACGAGCCGGCGACAAGGATATCGTCGCCAGCCTTGATCGTCGCATCGCTGCCCGCCGAAAGCTGCGACTGCTGCTGATCCGTCGACGTGGTCGTCGTGTAGCCGTCGCTGGTCTTGCGGGCGAGGCCCGCGGAGACGACGTTGACGGAGCCGTTGTCAGCAGTGACGCTGAGCGACTTGCCTGCCTTTGCGACACTCCCGATCACGTTGACATTGTCTTTGGCTGAGATCGTCAGATTAACGCCTGATGAGACCGAGCTCCCCGTGGCATTCTCCTGACCGCCGTTCTCCGCCTTGGCGACGTCGAGCATTACGGTCTGGCCTGACAGCGTCGTATTGGCGCCGGCCGAGACGCTGGCGCCCTTCAGGGTCAGATCGGAGACGGCCGACAGGGTCGCATCGCCGCCAGCCTGAACGGATGCAGCGGGAACGACGAGCGTCTGTCCGCCGAGATTGAGCGACTGCGCGCTGAGCGTCAACGCACCGGATGAGGCGAGCGAGACATTGCCGCCGGCTTTGAAGCTGCCGCCATTGGCCGCAATCGTGGTGCCTGACACCTTCAGATCGTTTTTGGCCAGCATGGTGCCCGAGTTGTTGATGGAGGCGCCTTCAACCGAAACCGAGCCGCCGGAGATCAGCGCGCCGGAGGCGGTAAGCTGCGCCATCTCGGTGCTCGGGATATAGACGACCGGAACCAGTACCTCGATACCGTTGACGAGTTTCATTTCATACCAGACAAGCGGTTCGGTCAGCGCTGCAACCTGCTCGGGCGAGAGAACCTGACCCATGGCGAGGTTCTGGCCTTTGGCAAAGTCCACGCCGTTGTTGAGGAGCGTCTTGACCTGCTGTATCGCGTCGCTGCCGGGAATGAAGGAGCGTGAGCCGAGGCCCTGACCTGCAAGCTGACGCAGTTGCTGGTCGATGAACTGGTTCTCGAAGTAGGCGTCACCGAGGAATGGGATCGCGCGATCAGGCTTGTAACCGATCTGCTCAATGAAATACCCCGAACCGTAGAACTTGCCGACATCGAGGAAGGCAGCACGCGTCTCGTAGAGGAAAGACTGATTGGGCACGCTGCCCTCAAAGCTACCCGTCTTCGGATCGACCGGCTCGCTCGAAAGCGTGGCCGTCAGCGCTGATCGCGTGGTGACCGCGGCATTGCCCGATATGCCTGTAATGGCGGCGTTGACGGTAAAGAGCGCCGATCCCGATGTCATTGACGAAAGGACAGACGTAGGATCCACCGGGCCGCCAGGGCGCGCGACGCTGGTGGCGCCGGCGATCGACCCGGCTGCTGCCGTATTGTTGATCGTCGTGAAGTCCTGGATGGACAAGGTGCCGCCGGCTTTGATTGTCGACTGGGCACCACCGATTGCCTCGACCTTTCTGACGATCGTCGTGCCGTTGGCGATGTCTTTCGACGGAGTGCGATTGCCGGCCGCGTCGTAGGCCTCGCAGCCGCCTTGCGCATTGCAGGTCGTCGTTGTGGTGCGGTTGAGCGATACGCCGCTGTTGGTCAGGGTACTGCCTCTCAACGTGGCGTCGCCTTCCGCTTCAATGGCACTGTACGAGTTCGTCAGAATGGTAGCGTCCGCGACCAGATTGCCCCCGGCATGAATCTGCGCTTCTGGAGTCAACGGGGCGGTGAACCGGCCCTCGTAGATCGACTGGCTGAGATTGGCGCTATAGTCCCAAGTGTAGGTGGTGCTGTAGTCGGGTACTCCGCCATGCACCACTTGGTCGACAATGAAATAGCGCGACGGATTGTTCGGATCGAGGATCGGGTTGCCGTTTGCGTCTTTCGGAACGCGGTCCTTGATCCAGTTGAAGATCGGGCCGACAGCCGTCGGTCCGTTGCCGCTGAGCCAGGTCCAGGCATGATAGCTCGTGCCGTCGCTAAGTGTCGCGACCGACCAGAGAAGCGGCTGGTAATCGGAAAACTGCGGCGCGTCCATGCCCGGATACAGTTGGAACATGTTCTGTTCCTCCGATTCCATGTAGGCAAACGGCAGCCCGGCGACGCCAGGATTGAGGGTGAAGCCGGAAGCGACACCGGAGGAGACGAGCGCATTGGTCCAGGTCGGCGTCGTCAGGCGCTGGTTCGTCAGGTTGTCGGTCAGGATCGACAGGTCGCCGTCGGCCCGGATCATCCCGGAGATGTTGGTGAGCGCATGGTTGCGCTGGGTGGCGGTTGCGCCCGCGATGGCAAGATCATCACCAACGACAATGGCGCCCTGGTTGTTGGTGAAATTGACGGCGACAAACAGCTTGGCGTCCCCGCCGGCATAGATCAGGCCAGTCGGGTTATTGGTGAGATTGCCGGTGACTGTGACATTGAGATCGTTTTTGGCGGCGATCTGCCCGGCATTGCTAAAGTCTGCGAGCGCGAGATCGAGATTGTGTCCAGCCAGCAGCGCCGTCGAAGCGGATGTCGTCACGCTCGAGGCTTCAATCGACAGGTCACCCGTGCCACCGGACGTCGTCACCGTGTTGATCGTGGCGTTGGTGACATTGGCAGTGCCCTTCAGCTTGGCGTCGAGACCACCGAAGGTCAGCGTACTGCCGGAGAAGTTGGCCGTGTCCGCATCGACCGTCAGCGTTCCCGATGTCGCAAGGCCACTGCGGCCATTGCTGAGATCGACGAAAGTGGCGGTCACGGAAATGTCGCCTGCCGCACGCGTCGTCTTGTCGAGGCTGATCGTTCCGGTCTTGGCCGACAGCGTCGCATCGGCCTTGCTCTGCAGGCTTTGATAGGACAGATTCTGGCTGGCCTTCGCCGTCAGGTCGCCAGCACTGATCAGGTAGTTGCTGGCGACAGAGCCATTTGTTGCCTCGACCGACAAGGTGCCGTTGAGGCCGAGGACGATGTCGCCTGAGGCGGCAGCGCTTGTGCCCGCAAAATCGACTCCTGAGATCAGCGTGTCGACGTCGATGCTGTCAGCCTTTAGCTTGACGGACGAGCCGGAGAGCGACTGTCCGGAGAGTGTGATGGCATTGCCGGCATCAAGGGTCAGCGCTCCATGGCTAACCGCGTTGCCCGATATGTCATCAGTTGCCGTCGCCTTCAGGTCACCAGCCGACAGCATCGTTGCAACGGCGATGTCATCGGACAAGGCTGTCAGCGTCATCTCGCCAGCGCGGCCCAACACGACATCGCCGGAGGCTGACCCGGCCGTCGCATCAAAATCGACACCCGAGGCGACGGCCCCGGCGCGAATGCTCCTTCCCGATATCCTGACGTCGGAACCGCCGAGCAGTTGGCCGCTGAGATCGACGGCGGTGTTGAGCGCAATGCCTTGACGACCGCTGATCGATTGGCCGCGCAGCATGTGTGCGGTGATGTCGATGCGTCGTGCGGAGAGAACGCTGTTGAAATCGATATCCTGGGTGGCCGTAAGCCTGATATCGCCGACCGCGGTGAGGGCGATGTTATGAGAAGCCGACTGGGCGCTCGCCGCAAAGTCGACGCCGGAGACGATCGCGCCAGCCTTGATGGTATTGCCTGACACCGAAATGTCGGAACCGCCGAGAACCTGGCCGCTGACATCGAGATTGCCGTGAAGATCGATCGCGCCTCGTCCGGTTATCGTCCCCGCTTGAACAAGGTTTGCCGTGGCCTGGATCTGACCGGCCGAGGCAAGCGAGGTGGCGACAATGGAACCAGAGCGGGCGCGAAGGTTCAGATCGCCCGCGCCGGCGAAGACGACCTCTCCTCCTGGCGACGCCGCTGTTGCGGCGACATCGACGCCTGATGTGACTGCGCGTGCGCTCACCGACGCTGCATCAGCGGTGATGTTGCCCGCCGCCGTGACATTACCTGCGGCGGTAAGACTGCTGCCCGCCGTCAGGCTGATATTGTCGTAGCTGAGAAGCGAGTTGGCGGCAATCGCACCACTGGTTGCCGATATTGTCAGTGCGCCGCGGCTTCTGGCATCGCCGATAGCGACCGTTCCTGAAGAGCTCGCGAGGTCAATGAGATCTCCCGCATCGAGATTGCCGGTGGAAACGCCAGCGGATGAGATCCGGATTGCACCGAGGGTCGAGACATCACCCGCAACCGACAGCAGTCCACTGCCACCGCCAAGCACGACATCACCGTCGGCGGCCACCGTCTGCAGCGTGATGCCATGGTCGGCCTGGACGCTGACACGCGCCTTCGAGGTCAACTTGTTCGCCTGAACACTCGCCCCGGACTTGACCGTTACCCCTTGAACACCCGACGCATTGCCGATCGAGATCTTGCCGTCTGATGACAGCGACAGTTCCCCGGCATTGGCCGCCATGTCGCCGCGCATGCGAACGCCAGCACCCTTCTCGGTGACGACCATCCTGATGCGGCCCGCCTGCATGGCTCCGAGGGCCGATCCGTCGATGGCGTATTCGGGTGTTCCCGAGGTTGCCTCGAGTGCTGTCGCCTCGCCGCTGGCATAATCGAACTTGCTTTGGCCCGCCGTCAGGCGCAGATCCTTGCCGTAGACGGGACCTTCGACCTTTATGGTGCGGGACACGATGTCGAAGAGGTCGACTGCACCGTCGCCGGAGGCAAGGTTGGCGCCCTTCGAACCGAAGGTGACATCCCCGCCCCTGACCGTGAATCCATCAAGCCGTCCATCGGCACCGACATCGGGGACGCCTGATGTCAACGTGGCGCGCGGTGTGTTGATGAAGCCGCAACCGTCGCAGGTAATACCGTTCGGATTCGCGATGATCACATCGGCCCGGCCGCCGAACACTTCGGTCGGACCGAGCAGCGCGCTGCGATTGCTGGTCGTCACCTCGTTGAGGATCACGGAAGCGGGGCCCCTGCCCTGCAGATTGGGATTGCCCGGTGTGATGCCGCCAAGCTTCGAGGTGCCGACCTCACCATTGAAGTTGTTGAGGATGAGGCCCTGCGTACCGACGTTGAAGCTGTTGTATTTGTTGTGCGACAGGCCCTGGCCGTTCGGGGTGACGATGTCGATCAGCGGCACGCCGTTCGGTGCGGTCCCGACGCCCGGACGATTGATCGCAGCCGCACCGGCATCCGGCGTGATCTCCTGCGCACGCAGCAACACAGGCTGCAAGACCAACAGCGCACTCAGAAACGATGCCAGCGATTGGTTGGCGACTTTGCCAACCCGGCCGGTCCAGCTACCCTGCTTCGAAATTCGCTCGCTTGTCTTGCTCATCGTCTCGTCCACTTGATGACGCGCTGATTTTGGATGTGTGCTCGCAGCTATGCGAGTTGGCAGGCGCAACTATTTTTGCTTGAGCCAGGTCTTGACGTTATGGGTGAAGGACGTGGAAAGGCGTTGGACCATGACGTCGGGTGCCCCTGCTGTCATCGCAGCGTTGACCGCGACAGCGACAATCACGCCGTAGCCGCTACCGCGCATGGAGAGATCTTGACCATGGATATTTTGCGCCTCGGCAATCAATTCCCCGGTCTTGGCACTCTCAAGACGCACGGTTCCGTCAATGAGACTGTCATGGCCGCCGATGATCCGTGCCTGCTTCGTGCTGATATCGAAGACATGCAATGTTACGACCAGCCTGCCGGCAGCAGGACCGCCAGGTAGTCCGATCAATTCTTTCGACATCGTCGCGTGCAGGGTCCGCACGGCCTCGGCCACCTGCGGATCGGACTTGCCGGGGAATCCGAAGGTTTTGATATCGGGCGCCATTTCGATGCGGATCTCACGAACCGACGTTTTCTGAAGAGCGGCGATCAACCGAGGATCGGTCTTTGTCGTCACGCATGACGTGAGCAAAACAAGCAGGACGGGAGCGATGAAGAACTGCAAAACGCGCACGATAACTCGCTGAGAACGTTGAAGTAAAAATCTAAAAGAGGGCTGACGCATGGGGATCACCAACGCACCGTCGCGCTGGCGAAAATGAGATTGCCGCGTCCTTCATCGACGCTGCTTGCAAAAGTTTTCGAGTAGCCGAAGTCGGCGCTCAAACTGCCGCCGACGAGCTTTGCGCCGACCGTCCAACTGGCGAGATGCCCGCCCTCGATGTCGAAGCGGCGTTGCGAAAACACCCGCCCGAAATCGAGGCCGACATAGGGTCTGAGTTCACCGAGGATCGCGGCCGCCTGGCCGCCCTGAAAGGGCGTAGTCCGCCAGGCAAACTCGTTATGACTGAAGAAGCCGTTGTTGCCGAAGATCACGCTCTGCCGGATGCCACGGATGTTGCTGTAGCCGCCAAGCCCGATCTGCTCCGCCCCGAAGAGATTGTCGGGTGAATACTGTGCGCTGAGGAGTGTCGTGAGTTCGAAGCGCTCGCCTGATATCTCGAATGGACGCGTGCCGCTGACGGTTGCGCCAAACTTTGAAAAGCGGGGATCAGCCATGCCGGCACCGGGCTCTCCGGCCTGCACGGCGTCGAAGAGGTCGAGCCCTTGATCGAGCGTCAGGTCGAAGGCAAAGACGCCGCCGAGCATCTGTCTCGAATGCGAAATCCCGATCGTGCCGACACTGTATCTGCGGCTGCCCACTTCGATGCGGTTGCCGAGCAGGAAGTTGTCGGTCTGCTTGTAGGTGAGGCCGCCTCTGATCGTGGTGATGGAATTCTTGTCGCGGTCGACGACACGATCGACGCCAAGCCCGATCTCAGCGGAATCGCCTGCCGTATCAATCGGTCCGAAGTTGCCTGGAATGGCACTGTCGTATTCGTACCAGGAGCCATTCGCAGAAAAGGTCCAGTAGCCGTAAGGGATGCTGGCATTGCCCGAATAGCTGTTGCTGCGACCATCACCGTCGCCACCCCAGGGATAGTCGGGGCCGGAATGCCCGTAAGACAATCCGAGCTGGTCGTTGAGGCCGAGGAGGTCATCGAAGCCGAGCGAGACGTTACTCTGCGAGTAGCCGGTGCTTTCCTGACCGAGATTGTTGTTGGCAAGGGTCAAGTGCCAACGCTTGCTTGGCTTGTTTTCGACATTGAGAATGGAGGTGCCCTGCCTGGAGCCCGGAAGCATCGAAGTCTTTGCGTCGTTTGACGACAGACGGTTGATCTGGTCCAGTCCCTGCTCGACATCGCGGATGTTGGCGATTTTTCCCTTCATACCGGGGAAGGCGGTAGCAAGCGCGCGGTTTCGCTCAGTCGGCTTGCCGTTCAGGTAGATGTCGGAAATCGTCCCTTCGACGACCGTCAGTTTCAACAGGTGCGTGCCCGCGATGTCCTGCGGCGGCACGTAGGCGCGCGAGGTGACGAACCCCTTGTCGAGATAGAGATTGGTCAGCGCCTTGAGCAATCCGCTGATATCGGCAACGCCGATGCAGCGGTCCCGATATGGCGCTGTCAGATGATCGATCTCGTTGGGAGAAACCTTCGCTGCTCCTTCGATGACGACGCGTGAAATGGCAAAGCACGGACCGGCAGCTTTGCCAGCGGGTAAGTTGGATATCCCGTCTCCGGTATCCGGCTCATCAGGTGTTGCCTGTTTCAAGCGATCGAGCCGTTGCGCTTGCGCTTTCTCGTCTTGCCGGCGGGAAAAATCCTCGGCCGGGGACTGCGCCTGCGCGACGCCTCCCATGAAGGCGAGCAAAGCCATCACTGCGGAAAACGCTCGGACCGAGTTCACCATCCGACTCCCGCTACTTCGAAGCTTGGCCTTGAAGGGCAGACAACGCCGCCTTCATGCCCTTGAGCGAAAACCGGATGTTGATGTCCTGGCCGTCGACCAGCCGTAGCGACGCCTCGCCATTCGTCCCTTTCGAAAGCGCCGCCAGCATTGCTGGCTCCAATGACTGCTCGGCAAAGCATCCCGTCTGATTGCAATTGCGATAGGCGAGCTTGGCGACGGACTTTCCCTCGGCGCTGATTAAGAGGCCGGCCTGCAGGGCGACGTTCAGCGGCACGAGCGTGGTCAAGGTCAGTGAAGGCGCGGGCTTCTTGCTACTTTTTGTCGTAACTTCCGGGGCTGGCGCGATGGCAAGCGTCAGCACATTAACGCCTTTTCCTTCGCGCATGACTTGCGCAACCTGAGCGATCTCGCAGGTGCGTGATTGTTGGCCGGACGGTGCGCAACGGAAATACCAGTCATCGAACTTTTGAACGGCAACGGCCGTCACGACCTCGCCAATAGTTGCTGCGGGAGCTGTTGAGCTTCTGGCCTCTTCTTGGCTTAGCGAAGGAGAAACAATACTTTGCGCGAAAACGGCAGGCGACATCGAAACTGCGCAACACGCTGTCCACGCAAGAACCTTCATTCGAATGAGGGGAAATCTTGCGGACGGAGAATAACGGCGCGGCATCGGTTAAGCACAACTTTAGCGAATCTTTGTCGATAAATCTCCTTTCCCGTATTCGCCGAATAAGTCAACGCATGCTTGTATGAAATGGTGAATGATTGTTCATTTTGATACAATCCATTCTAGCAATACGCCGCCAATGCGGCAGCTATCCAGCACCAAGTGGCCCGCGTCGAGAAACCTTCGGTCGATCGCTCGTGTGCGATCCATGGGGTGCGGTTATCGCCAGGACAGCGTTCATCGGGCCGCGACAAGATCGCCAGGCTCACTGGGTCCGTGCATAAGAGCAACGACTACAACATAAAATAGTAATCTGGTAACCTTTATAGTTGATTATCTGCATGCATGCCTCCTATGGGTGCATGGCTTTACCATGCGCGCTGCCTTTGCGGCTTTTGACGCAACCCTTGCCGGGCGAATGACTCGATCGGCTTCACGCTTCTTTAGACAGGATTCATGACGCGTTCCTGTGCCCTGCCTCCCAAGAGAATGACGATGAAACGAACGTCCATTTCAATACGTGCCAGCCTCCTTGCCATTGTGTCGCTGCTTTGCTTGTCGACCATTGCATTGGCCGGGCGGGAAGTCATCGATGCCTGGGCGAACCTCGCGGATGCCGGGCAAGTAGAATCGAGCAACAGGACATCCGACCTGCTGCTTTCCGCGGCCGGGAACTGGGCCGTCGAGCGAGGCATCGCCAATACGGCCCTTGCGGGCAAGGACCCGCTGTCTTCTGAGACCAGAAACGCGCTTCGGAAGCGTCGGGAAGATGCCGACGCCGCACTGGCCGAGGCGTTGCAGCGGGTTGGAGAAGTCGACGCCGTCAAGGCCGGCGACACGACGGTCGCCAATGTGAAAGCCGCGTGGAAGCAGGTCGCCGATCTTCGCCGCCAAGTGGATAACGCGCTCGGGAGCCCGCTCGCTGCACGGGAGAGCGCAGTTTCGGAGCAATGGGTGCCGACCATGACGGCACTGATCATGGCGTCGCAGAATCTCAGAATCGCCGCGCAATACCTTCCGGATACGGTCGAAACCAATATCAGCCAGATTCAGGACGCCAAAGGCGCGATCTGGACCATGAGCGAATATGCCGGACGGGAGCGCGCGCTGATCGGCCGGGCCGTATCGAGCGGGAAAGCGCTGGACACCGCAACACTGCAGACGCTCGCCACCCATCGGGGACGGGTCGAGCAGTCCTGGTTGGCGGTCGCCCCCTATCTCTCCCGAAAGGATGCCGACCCCGCCGTTAAGGCGGCAGCGGCGGCCGTCAATCTAACATTCTTCGGCAGCTTTGAGACCACACGCAAGGCAGTCTATGAGGCGGGCATCTCCGGCGCGCCCTATCCGCTCGACGCCGACAGATGGGTCGCCGAGGCAACCTCCGCGATCGACGCTTTGCTCGCCCTGGCGCACAAGGCTGGGAACGCCGCGGACAAACTGACCGCTGCCTCCGCCAGCGATGCGCGCATGTCCATGATTGCAAATGGCGCCGTGCTTCTCGGCGGATTGCTGCTGGCCGGCATGGCATTCAGGATCGTCCTTCGAGGCGTGCTGCGGCCGATGGCGCGGATTGCCAACTGCATGACCGCGCTCGCAACAGGCAATCTGGGGACGAACGTGCCCTTCACCGACCGAACGAACGAAATCGGCGAGATGGCCCGCGCCGTCGAGGTGTTCAGACAAAACGGCATCAGGGTGCGCGAACTGAACGCCCAGGAAGCGGCACTGCAGGCGAAGAGCGCCGATCTGCAGTCGAGCATCGGCGAGGTCGTCTCGGCGGCGGTCGCCGGCGACTTTTCCCGCCGCATTTCGAAGGACTACGACAATGCCGACCTCAACCGCTTCGCCGCCCAGGTCAATGAATTGGTGACCTCGGTCGACAAGGGTATTGCCGAAACCCGCCGGGTCATTTCAGCCCTGGCGGAGGGCGACCTGACGGATACCATGCGCGGCGCGTTCCAGGGTGCCTTCGGCGAGCTGCAGCAGAACGTCAACCAGACGATGGCGAACCTGCGCTCGGTGCTCGGCAAGGTGCGCGCGGCGATCGACACGATCAATGGCGGCGCCGGCGAGATGCGCGAGGCCTCGGGCGATCTTTCCAAGCGCACCGAGCAACAGGCGGCGTCGCTCGAGGAGACCTCCTCGGCCTTGGAGGAAATCACCGCCGCGGTGAAGAGCTCGACCGAACGGGCGACGGAAGCCAGCCACATGGTCGACGAAGCGCGCCGCTCGACCGAGCAGTCGAGCGCCGTCGTCCAGGACGCGGTGTCGGCGATGGGCCGCATCGAGCAGGCCTCGGGCGAGATCGGCCAGATCATCAACGTCATCGACGAGATCGCCTTCCAGACCAACCTCCTGGCGCTCAACGCCGGCGTCGAGGCGGCGCGCGCCGGCGATGCCGGCAAGGGCTTTGCCGTCGTCGCCCAGGAAGTGCGCGAGCTCGCGCAGCGCTCGGCCAATGCCGCCAAGGACATCAAGGCGCTGATCTCGCGCTCGAGCGGGGAAGTGAACTCCGGCGTCAAGCTGGTGACGGCGACCGGCGAGGCGCTTTCGC
>Ga0123341_1005521_pt1 | contig 11295 bp, 8 predicted proteins | sample Turbeapinknodule_FD_89959 | JGI IMG/M metagenome (GOLD analysis project Ga0123341, IMG submission 89959) | Root nodule microbial communities of legume samples collected from Mexico - Turtle bean Mexico pink nodule | ecosystem: Host-associated > Plants > Roots > Nodule | place: Mexico: Nepantla... | reverse complement strand
GTAATAATATGTATAAATTATATTAATAATAATATGTATAAATTGTAATAATAATAATATGTATAAATTGTATTAATAATAATAAATATAATAAAAATGGTAATATGACCCTAAGAACTTGTTTTGTCTAGTGGTTGATGCTTCCTTGGTCTTTGGAGGGTCTTGGGATTGATTCTTGCCTGCTGCAGTTTGTTTCTAGTATTAATTTTGGGATTTGGGTTCGAGTCCTATCCAGTGCAGATGACTTCCAATAGGCTTCTAATAATAATAATAAATTTTTTTTTTGCATTACATACGGATTTTGGATCCGTATGTAACGCTTACCTACGACAGTTTTACATACGGATTTTTGCCCGTATGTAATCCGTATATAAACCTGTTTTACATACGGATTTTGGCTGTATGTAATTCCAATTTTTCTTGTAGTGAAAGTGTATATATATTTGACTTCATATATTGTATTTACAATTTTTCGATCTTCATTCCTTCTTTGAATGTTCTTTTGTCATTTGAGTGTTAGTTTGTTATTCAAGTGATCTTCTTACTTGGTTCTCAAAGTTCTTCACTACTTGTGTACTAGTTAAGTGAGGAAATTTCGCAACAACAATCAGAACTGAGTTTGGACTTCTTGTTTGTCTATTTGATCGTTTGAATAATGAATTTTCTTTTGCTTCGTAGCCGAAAGTTGCTCAAGTTCTTATTTATCGTTTGAAAGATCAATTCTACATAGATGAGTTGCTCTTTCTTGCTTGGGTGAAGGTGTTAACACAAACTATTTTTCTATTAAAGTTTATGTTTAAGTTGTTGGGCTCGTATTAGGCCCATCTCCTCTTTTCTGTTTCTGCCACATGTTTAGAAAAATGCTTTTCTTATTTGCCTTATGACACACAAGTGAATATAAATCATTCTTCTTTACATTTCTCTCAGAATCTTCTTCTTTCTCTCTCACTACTACAACAATTCCAATTTACTTTTTGATTGAGTTCATCTTTTATTTTGCTTTTTCCTGATTACTTGTGATTCCAAATTGGGGCATCATCTAGGGTGAGATTTCTACCCTACAATCGATTGTAGTATGACATCAAAGCTCTTCGATTGAAAAGCTTTGTTGTGCTTCTCTGATTTTCTTTTCCCTTCTTGATGTTCTTGCTATTGCTTTTTGTTTTCTTGCATAAATTTTGACTAGTTTTTCTCTACAGACAATGCCTGAAGAAAACCCTACACTGACCTCTCTATCAGAACAACCAATAAACAGTTATTTGTATCTGCATCATATTGAGAATCTTGATGACTCACTGGTCTCGTCGTTCTCGACTCAACTAACTATCATTCATGGAGTCAATATTTCATCACAACACTTAGTGCCAAGAACAAAGTCAAATTTATTCTTGGTTCTCACCCATGCCCGCAAAAGGACGACCCCACCGTCTCAGCCACGCACTCTGATCAATATAGTAATATTTGTTGTCATGTCCTGTTCATGGATCTTATTCCACCAATACCCAATTTTTTTTCTCTCGTTGTACAACAAGAAAGACAATTATCTACTATTGTGCCTACCCCTAATATTCACAGCTTAACAATAGTCACACTACTCATTCAAATAATATCTTATGTACTTTTTGTGGAAAATATGGTCACATAAAAGCTGTTTGTTTTCGTAAAGTTAGTTTTGCCACTGCTGATGTCAAAACTTCAAAATTTTCTTCTACTAGAAAAGTATGTACCTTTTGTAATCGCACTAGTCACACTGTTGACACATGCTACAAGAAACATGGTTTCCCTCCTGGCTACAAGTTTACTAACAGAGCACCTCAGGTTCATAATTTGGTTACCACTAATGATGTTTCTCCTGAGCCTTTTTCTAAAGAATATGAAACCAAAGATATTCATCTTACCTCCCAGCAATGTCAATTCTTGATTGATATAAACAAAATCTTGGAGATCTTACTCCTCAAGCACAAATAAATCAAGTTGACACCTTCTTTGTAGATGTGATCACCAACATTGAACAGTCTTCAACGGGTAAGTCCCTTTCTTCTTTATCTACAATTAAAGATTCTTGGATTATTGACTCTGGTGCCACTGATCATGTTTGCCACAACTTAACCGCTTTCACTACTTGCACTAGAATTAAACTTTTTTAATAAGTTTACCAAATGGTCAAACTGTTATGCCACATATTCTGGTTTAGTTCAATTTTCTGCAAAATTCTATCTCTCTGACGTGTTATATGTGCCTTAGTTTCAATTAAATTTAATATTTGCTTTCAAACTCTCACTACAACTTAGATGCACTTTAACTTTCACCTCTACTCAATGTATTATACAGGACAATCTATCCCGAGAGAAGATTGGTATAGTTAAAGCCATTGTTGGCTTATATCTCTTTACTTCTCTACTTGTTTTTCGAAATTCTACACCACACACCTTTGCTCCTTTTATTAATTGCAATATTAAGGACAAAACTTTGTGGCACTATAGACTGAGGCACCCTTCACATGAATGATTACATATCTTAAGCCAACAATATCCCTTTATTATTTTTGATAAACTTCATATTTGTGACGCTTAATCATGCAAAACAGAGGAAATTACATTTTACTCTCAGTAGTGTTGCTACTTCTACTATCTTTGATCTTTTACATTTAGATATTTGGGGACCTTATCCCATCACTTCTATGCAAGATTTCGTTATTTTTTTACTATTGTTGATGATTACTCTCGTTATACTTGGATTATCATGTTGCATAATAAATCTGAAGTTCATCATCACATTATTAATTTCTTTTCTTTTGTTAAAAATCATTTTAAAACCACCATCAAAACCATTCGCACTGATAATGGTGCAGAATTTGTTATGTCTAATTTTTTTTGCTTCAAAAGGAATTACGCATCAAACTTCATGTATTGAAACACCACAACAAAATGACATTGTTGAATGAAAACATCAACACATATTAAATGTAACTCGCGCTTTACTTTTTCAAGTTAATCTTCCTCCTATTTTTTGGGAGTTTGTTGTGCATCACGTTGTTTTCTTAATCAATTCTATTCCCACTCCCCTGCTCCATAACATCACTTCTTATGAAAATATTTTTGGCAAACCTTGTGACATATCCTTTTTCAAAGTTTTTGGTTGTCTTTGTTATGCTAGTACTATTACTACTCATAGAAAGAATCTGGATGATAGATCTGTTCGAGGTGTTTTTCTTGGTTTCCCGCACAATACTAAAGGTTATATTTTCTTAAGTTTGAAGTATCATAGCATAGAGATATCTAGACATGTGATCTTTCATGAAAACTGTTTTCCATATAAATTGAATTGTGGTCTCAACAGGGGTCCCAACACTTCATCTCTCCCACCTCTCACCGAGTCACCTGTCTCTGCCCCTACATCCAACACTGCACCTCTCACAGAGCCACATGTCCCTACTGCTACACCTAGCACTCCACCTGATCTCTCGCGATGATCAACTCATCCTCGCAGACAACCTGCTTATCTTGATGACTTCCATACTGCCAACACTACTGTAAGTATTAAGTATCCAATACATAATTACTTATCTTATAGTTCTTTATCTTCTCCTTTTAAAAATATTATCTCTTCTATCAATTCTCACCATGAACCACATTCCTACATTGAGGCCTCGCAAAAGTGCTTGTTGGCAATCTGCCATGCAAGTTGAGCTTCAAACTCTAGCCACTAACAATACCTCACAACTTACACTTCTTCCCCTTAGGAAGAAAACCGATGGCTTCAAATGGGTATACAAAGTCAAACACAACTCTGATGGTACAATTGATCGTCATAAAGCATTATTAGTTGCCAAGGGCTTCACACAACTAGAAGGCCTAGATTTTTTAGACACCTTTGCACTTGTTGCCAAACTCACCACACTACGATTACTTCTTGTTGTTGCAACCTCTAAAAACTAGATCTTAAAACAACTTGATGTCAACAATGTTTTCCTTCATGGTGACCTTCATGAAGAAGTTTATATGACTCCCCCGACCTCCCTTTTCCTTATCCCCAATATGTGTGCAAGCTTCAACACTTATTATATGGTCTTCGTCAAGCTTACTACCAATGGTATGCAAAACTCTCTCATTTTCTTTTATCTAACAAATACTCTCTCTCTGTCGTTGATCATTCTCTTTTTCTTAAATATACTAACAACAAACTCATTGTCATTCTTGTTTATGTTGATGACTTGGTTTTGACTAGTGATGACACCGAGGAAATTACTACAATTTTTGTTTCCCTTCATTACCACTTCAAAATCAAAAACTTAGGTAATCTCACCTATTGTTTGGGTCTTGCAATCGCCCGTAACAGCGGTGGCCTGCATCTTAGTCAATACAATTACACCCTTGATCTTCTCCAAGAAACTAGCATGCCTGACTCTACACTCATGGCCACTCCAATGACTCACACATCTCGTCTCTCTTCTGATCAAGGAACCCCACTTGATGCTCACACCACTTCTCAATATTGAAGACTTATTGGCCGCCTCATATACCTGACTAACACTCGTCCAAACATTTCCTTCACTGTCCACAATCTCAGCCAGTTCATCTCAACACCCACCACTCATCATCAACAAGTTGTCTCTCGTCTCCTACGCTACCTTAAAGGCAACCCTGGTGATGGCCTCTATTTTTCCCGAACCAACACTCTTCAACTTTGTGGTTTCAGCGACTCAGACTGGGCCACATGCCCTGCCACAAGGAAGTATGTTACTGACTATTCCATTTTTTTAGAGAACTCTATAATCTCTTGGAAGTCCAAGAAGCAATAAACTATTTCTCGCAACTCATCTGAAGCTGAGTATAGTTCATTGACAACCACTACATGTGAATTGCAATAGTTAACCTATCTCCTTCATGATCTCCATTTTCCTCTTTCCCAACCTGCAACTCTCTACTGTGACAACCAGTCTGCCATTCAAATTGCCTCCAATCAAATTTTTCATGAACGCACCAATTGCATTGAAATAAACTGCCACTTGGTTCTTGAAAAACTCAATGTTGGTTAGCTCAAGCTACTGCCCATCACCTCTACTATGCAAGTCGCAGATATTTTCACCAAGCCTTTTGCCTCTACACAGTACTGCACCCTAAAATCCAAGTTGGACTTGCAGATATCTACTCCCCAGCTTAAAAGAGGTGTTAATGTATTTTTGTTTTGTTTAAGTTGTTGGGCCCGTATTAGGCCCATATTTTCTTTTCTATTTCTACCACATGTTTAGACAAATGTTTTTCTTATATATACACCATTGTATTTTGCTTTATGACACACAAGTGAATATAATCCATTCTTTTTACCTTTCTCTCAGAATCTTCTTCTTTCTCTCTCGCTACTACAACAGTTGCAATTCGCTTTTGATTAGGGTTCATCTTTTCTTTTACTTTTTTCTGATTACTTGTGATTCTAGATTGGGGCATAATCAGATTTCTATCTTAAAACCGATTGTAATAGAATATCTGACACTCAAGGGGTTCTTTTATTTAACTTTTTCTTTCTCTTTTCTTAATTTTTTTTGTCAATTATGTTTTGAAATGAAATATAATAATATAGAAAGCTATATTTGTTTTGGATTTTTTTAGAGATATTAATATATTAAATAGTTAAAATTTACATAAAACTAGGGTTGACTTTTTTCGAATTAGAATAAAAAAGCAAAAATACAATTTTAATCTCTAGTATGTAATGTTCTCTTTTTCTTTTAAAATTTTGGTCTAATCCTCAACTTTCTCATATATTTATTTAATTTATTTTTAATATTTTAATTAAACAATTTATTAATGATATCTTAAATGAATATGGTTAAGCAAGATATGTGAGTTGTTGTGGATTGTATCAAATGTTCAATTCCTAAATTATATATATATATATATGTAGTTAAAAATATTTTAAAGTGAAATTAAAAACAAAAATCATGAAAAAATTAGAAAGTAAATTTGTGCATTATAAATTAAAGGGGACAAAAATCTTTTAAAGCATCTTATTAATTTCTTTTGTTACATTTACATTCCCTGCATATTGTATTTATGGTATTGGTCTTTTGTCTGCATGTTTTGTGGCATCCACATGAAGTGGTAATGGAGACTACCAGACACTGTTAAAGTCCATAATGTACCTTAATTGAAACCTGCATGACATGCTGAACCACAAATGGACCAAACATATTAATTACTTTCCCTTATGTTGCTCGAGACAAGACAATAAAATATGGGTCATCATCACTTCGGACTTTCTTTCCAACATTTTTTAAATTATTTAAATTTAATTTAAGTTTTTTCTTTTTTTTCTAAATTTAAAATTAGTTTTTCAGTCTTAATTTCTATGTTTAAAAAAAATTCAAAATACAAATATGATATGAACCTAAAAGTAAAGTAAATTTTAATTCAAAGGGAGAGGAACAACTTAATTACAGAATTAAAAATAATAATTTTAAATTTAAAAAACCAAAATTCAAATTAAAAACAAATTTAAAAGATTATTAAAAACATATTTAAGTTATTCTCAAATGAAGAAATAAGAGCAATTATAAAGAAATGTTGCAACACTTAAATAGTTCTTCTTTTAATACCTTTGAATCCTCAAAAGGCAAGGTGAGCAAAGTTGTTGACTGTTTTTAATTATTACAAAAGGTTGTGTTGGATTTTAAGGGTATTTATTATGTATTAGTTGACACCTTGTCGGAAAAAATAAAAGTCATAAAAGTGCTCAACTTGTGCTTGATTCAAGGAAAAATGTTCGAATTTGCACGCCTTTGGAAAGGGAGAAAGAAAAAGGTGTTCTTTTTGAGAAATTTGTTGTTGCCAATTTTGGCATTATGACATTTTTGTTTGGCTTAGAGAAAATTAAGATTCTAAGTACACTATTGATTTGCCTCACTGAGATTTGTTTAGAAGGGTCTGATAGAGTGGCATGTGGAGGGTCAGACATGTTTGGCACATGCATTCAGCAACTTCAAGACTTCGAGTTTTGTAAATGTTGGTGTTGAACAAACCACTTTGCTACCTCCAAGAGAATCAATAGAGGATAATAATGATAGCAAATTGTGGTCTGGTCAGAAAATAATAGTAGTAACAGTTGGTATTGCAGTTGCAGATAAGATTGCTCAGTACTGTAATCAAATTGAGCTTTCAACAATGACAATGCCAAATCTCACCCATTTCAGGTATGGTGTGTTAGAAACAAACTTGGTTTGGAGCTGAAGTTATGATATGAGTTTCTTTGTCACAATGATGAGGTAAAACTTTCCCTACTTTACTACCTTTTTTGACATTGAGGAAAGAGTAGAAAGTGTGCCAACTTTTTTCCTTAAGCTTCCTTTGGCATCCCACCCTATACAAGATATCTTTGTAGTTTGTTAAAAAATTTCTGACTTGCAATGTCACAATCTGTAGTGTTCAAATGAAAAAAACTCAGATTAAACAAAATTGAGGTATTTGTCTGCAGCTTTTCCCACAGATCTAAATCTAAGTATCTTCTTTCATCAAATTTTGCATGTTTTTTGGCCTTGAAGCAGTGAGTATATTCTGAGTCAAGATCATGGATAAAGCATATAAGCATCAAATCTCTTCCAATTTAGTCACTTTCCCATCCATGGTTCTTGTTCTGGTCACATTATATTTTTTCTTTTCAATTTCTAAATCCTTCCCTTTCCTTCTCACAATACCAATTGCTCTATTATCCACCATGTTTCTTGTCATACTGACAAGGAAAAAAAGAGGCAAAGATGAAAATGTAGTCCAAGATGTGCTACACCCTTCCCTGGATATTACTCGTAATGAGGTTAACCAACAAAGTGAAACTACAGAGAATCAGGAGGGTGAATCTGAAGTACATTCAGACTATTCATTTCCATCAGATTGTGAAAGCAGCAACTTCTCTGTCATGGATGAAACTTTTGAGCTCAATATTGGAGAACATCATAGGCTACAAGATGATTTGCTGTCAGATTATTCACTTCCTTCAGATAGTGAAAGCAGTGCTGGCTCAATATTGGGAGAAAGTTTTGAGATGGATCACAAAGGAAATCAAAATGAGAATATTTCTGATAGCTTTGCTTCTGATGATGATTATGAGGGTGAGGATGAAGAGGATAGCCTGATTGAAATCAATCTTCCAAGGAGTCACTTTCCTGACTTGAATGAAGATCCTAAGCAAAAATTGCAATCCAAGTTGCCAGAGTTCCTTCCAGATTCAATTTTGAAGCAGCAAGGCCTAATGGAGCTCTTAGCAGAATTTAATGACATGAATGAGGATGAAAACTTGATTGAGATTGACATTTCCATGGGATCCATCAATAATCCAGATTTCAGATTGAAGCAGGAATTGGCATATTTTGAAGATGAATGTGTTCTTAGTGAGTGATCTAGTATTTTAACTCTTTTTCTTCTTGATGTTGATGTTGAGGAAGATTTTGTTCTCACCAATAAACTTGGCATTTTGATTTAATGGCCTTGCTATAGTAGCAATATTATGTTTGTGTTCCTTATGGTTTAGTTTAGTTTAGTTAGTTAAATAGTATACACAAAACATAGTAAAACTAAAAATAATCTTAAAATGTTAACATTTTTATCAAATTGAATTTAGAATTATTTTTATAATTTTAATTTACTGATTATAAAAACATAATTTTTATACTTTTAAAATATAAAAAATAAATAATTTTCTTATACAAAATAAGAGCTGAGAAGTTACTGTTAGAATTAAGCAGTGTCTAAGATCAAGAGGGGAGGGGTGAATTGAGCTTATCAAATTTTCGCACAACAATTACTATGTAACAGAGGTGAAAAGAACATATTGATATTAAATGGAACAGATTGTTTTTACAGATGAATCTAGCACAATTAAAACAAGATCAGCACAGTTTAGATCAACCAGCAGCAATACCAGAATCAAATTGATTAACTTTCTCGGTTTATAAAGTTGCAATTTAAAGTACAAGATTAATCAATTTTTACTTAACATTGATTAACAAGTTAGAACGACAGATTTAACCATGTCCAGAATTAACAGATTTAGTTTCAATATAACAGATTCCTTTCTTGACAAATTATGTGAAATTACAGAATTAAGAGCAGGGATGAGAAAAAAACACACGACAATTTTTATACTGGTTCACTCATCAAGAGCTACGTCCAGTTCACCTCACTCCAAGGTGTAATCCACTAAAAACATATACAATCAATTACAAACACACAACAGTTCTTGAACCCTTCAAGAACTTCAACAACCAAGGCTGAAAAAACACTATTCCAACATACCTTGCACTCCAAGAAACCCTATCTAGAGTGATTAACACTTAAACCTATTACAAGAATGAATAAGGAAAAGATTACACCTGAAACTGTGTTGCAAGAACATAAGCCAGTTGTTCTATTTGCTCTAAGATAGTACCATCACCTTCAACCAACACAAGGTTCTTTTTAAGAACAAGCTCACATGTATTTTCCTTTTGAAAAACCTTTGCAAAAACCTTTCCAATTCACTTTCTCGCACAAAATGTTGTATCTCTGTCAAAACTGTGATTGTTCAGCTTCCCTTTACGTGAGAATGACATTTTATTTTATAGAGAACAGTTTCTAACCACTTAAAAAAAAACAGTTACAGAGCAGTTAACAAAACAACAGATTGATTCTGAAAAACAACAACAGGTTAAAAGATGATAAAGCTGCCAGCTCAGCTTAACTGAAATAACAGACTGAGCTGTACCTTTGGTGCCCTAATAGAATTTCGAAAAGCCTTTAACAGAGAAGAAATAAACCGATTGCTTCTCAATAAAACAAATTTATTTTTGTACTGAATCAAACCATTTAAGAAACCTTTAAAAAGCTTTTCCAAAACTGTTTAACCACATCATGAGCTTGATCTTACTACCTTGATTTGGCATCTAGGATGGGTCATGCAGCAAAAGGCAACCTTGAATACACATAACCCTAAAGAACGAGATCATCTAAGACATATAGCAACCTACAAAGCAACCTAGCTAACATCTACATCAAACACACTAAGACTAGGTAGAAATGAGCTTCATCCATCTTCAACAGTTACCTAGTTACTTTTTAATGTGTTATCTTTTAAATAGAAAAATTACATCATTACTTTTTTGGAATAAAGAAATTGTATAACTATTTATTTGATTTAATAATAATTTTATTTTAATTTAACAAAAGATAAAATTATCTAATTAAAATATGTAAAAAGAATTACATAAAATATATATTTGATGTAGTAGGGTTTTCTTTGTTACATAATTGGAAAATGGTTAAACACTCACATGATAAAAATAAAATTAAGTTGTTAGAAATATGGGTGATTATATCTTATTTAAGTTATTAAAATTGAAGTTTATTTTTCTAAGAATATGTAGCTAAAAAAAACTTTTAAATCTTTATCATCGACAAATAAGAATCAAATTATTTCAAAGGAGCTTTGATAAGAGAAAAAAAAAATATATAATAGAAAAATTATTAATTGCCATAATTATGATTTCTGTAAATAGTTAAATTTTATTTGTTTGATTAAAACTATTTATATATTTATTTTGGGATATTGATGATCCATTCTAACTTATCTTAACATTAGTTACCTATAAAAGGTTTAATTACTTTTAGTTTTTATATTAAAAATTAAAAATTAATTTCATTTCTTATATTTTAAAAGTTTAATGTTATCTTAATTTTTTTTAGATTTAATTTGATTTTAATTTTTTTTTTTTAAATTCAATGTAGTCCCAATTTAATTAAAACAATCTAATATGGTGGTCCTAATTTTTTTTAAATGATTCTAACAGTTTAGCTTAAAGATGCAAGTAAAAGACATAATTCTTCCAATTTAATGGATTTTATTTAAAAAGATTCTTTTGTATATTATTATTTAATCAATAAACTGACCCATTTTTTTCAGCAATTTTGTAAGGATTTAATAAACAAATTTAGAAGAAAAAAAAATCATAAACCCAATCAGCTGTTTGGTAGGTTTAATCTTATACCGAGAATCATAAACACACCAAAACAAAAGCATAGTTCAGACCAACAAAAGATAAAAAAAAATTATAAATACACCTTTTCAAAAATTAAAGATAAATTTGAAATTAATTATAAATCCGAATATGTTTCCAACACTCGTCATAACATGTAAGTATTCTTTTAGAAACAAATGAGTTAAATCAATAAATATGTTTTTGAAGATCAAAATCAGATTTACAAAAGTAATAATTGTTGATTTGAATTCAATTTTTTGAAACTCATTCATACTTGATCCAATAGAAATATT
>Ga0123341_1005520_pt1 | contig 11296 bp, 16 predicted proteins | sample Turbeapinknodule_FD_89959 | JGI IMG/M metagenome (GOLD analysis project Ga0123341, IMG submission 89959) | Root nodule microbial communities of legume samples collected from Mexico - Turtle bean Mexico pink nodule | ecosystem: Host-associated > Plants > Roots > Nodule | place: Mexico: Nepantla... | reverse complement strand
GTGCATCTGGCGCAAGGGGTGACTTTCTGGGTGCCAACTCATGCGCCCCAACCTCTAGTCACTCGCCCTGGGAGTGTATCTACCTTCCTCTCGTACCACGCACATGGTTCGCCCCTGGGCGTGGCCCTCTCATGGTTCGTATCTGTCCCAGGGGTCTCCCAGAGGTGGCGTAGGTACTTCACAAGTCAGGTTACTCCTCACTGATACTGGGAATATGGCCTTGAAGCCACCTTTCTCTTCTCTTTATTACTGTTCTGAGGTACTGAGGCCCTTCGTGGTGTCGCCCCCTCCACGGTCTTTCCTACTCGTGGGTATCGGGGGTGACACCATCGATGCCTTAACCTGGCGACGCCTTACCCTGGAGACGCCTTAACTTGGCGACGCCTTAACCTGGCGATGCCTTCACCTTGCGACGCCCACACTTGGCGACGCCTACGCCATGCGACGCCTTAAGCGGTCAACCTGTTGACTTTCTTCCCTGGGCTCCCTGGATGGGTCCCACCATATGTTTGACTTTGACTTTGACTTTGGTAAACGCCCGGGGACAGGACGGTACAAAGATCATTCATAACTTTAATACAATTTGCACCTTTAGTTCACTTGCCTTATTCTTCTTGCTTGTTGAGGACTGTGCATTAATCTTGCCACTTTTACTAACAGCATTCTGATGCTAACCTCATACGACGTCCTTGACGAACTTTTAAAACTTGAACTTTAGGTAGCACGCCTTCTCGCCCTCTTCCTTTAACTTCTTAACGACTTGTGATGGAAGTGAGCATGCGTGAACCTTCGACTGGCCTTGCCTCCACTTCTTTCTTAGGCAAGGAACTCCTTTCCTTCACTCGCTTGCACTTTGCAGTCTTGAGGTGACTACCCTCAAGGCGCGTCTCTGGCCTCATCTTCGCCTAGAGGCGAAGGAGGACTGAACTGGTCGAAGCCTATTGTTCGTACTTGGTACCCACGCTCGAGGAGGAGGCGTCCCGAAGGAGGCTGCCACTTCCCCTCGAGGTGTCTAAACACCTAGACAAATAGTGCACTTGGTGCCCACGCTCGAGGAGGAGGCGTCCTAAAGGGAGTTGCCACCCCTCACAAGGTGTCTAAAAACCTAGACGATCAGTGCACTTGGTGCCCACGCTCGAGGAGGAGGCATCCCAAAGGGAGCTGCCACCCCTCACGAGGTGTCTAAACACCAAGGCGACCAGTTCATCACCAGTCGAATTTTGCTAGTCACGCTTGATGCCCACACTCGAGGAGAGGCGTACCATAGGGCACTGTCGCTTTTCCTCGAGGTGTCTAAACACCATGGCAACGGGTCGTTTCTTACTGAACCGTGTTGTCCGTGCTTCGCACCCACTCTCAGGAGGAGGCACCCCAAAGGACGCTGCCACTCCCTCTCGTGGTGTCTAAACTCAGGAATACCTTGAAAATGTAATTTTTATTGGGTGACCTCGTTAAAAAACCCTTGTAAGGGAAAAGGAGTGTCCTTTTAAACTGTATACAATGCAAGAGTTTTTAACTGAAATAAAACTTGAGGTTGGTTGCATTCCAAGTACGAGGAATGGGGCCTCCCTCCAAGGTTTCAAGCCTGTACGCCCCGTTTCCCAAGACTTTCGTCATCCTAAAGGGGCCAGTCCACTTGGGGGATAGCTTGTTCTCGAACTGGTATGGGTGAGCCTTCCACATTACCAGTTCAGCGACTTGGAACTATCGGGGCTTTCACTTGGAAATGTGTTTATGCTCCACCCTTCTCTTTACTGTTTCAGCTTCGATTCTCGCCTCTTCTCTTACCTCGTCCAACAGGTCCAGGTTCACCCTTCTTTCTTCATTAGACTCTTCGACCACGAAACTTTGAAAACGTGGCGAGCTCTCCTGAATCTCTACTGGGATCATCGCGTCTGACCCGTACACCAAGCTGAAAGGTGTCTCTCCAGTGGTGGACTGAGGCGTGGTGTGGTAAGCCCACACTATTATGGCAACCTCTTTTGCCCAGGTCCCTTTAGCCTTCTTGAGCCTTCTCTTCAGACCCCTGAGCAGGACTCTATTGGCGGACTCCACCTGCCCATTTGTTTGGGGGTGCTCGACCGATGCGAACACCTGCTTTATCCCGACTTGTGTACACAACTTGCCTAGTTGTTGGCTAGCTAACTGTGTACCGTTGTCCGAAACAAGACGTCTCGGCACGCCAAAACGACATACTATATTCTTCCATACGAAGTGTTGTACCTTGTGGGCCGTAATTTGCACTACCGACTCAGCCTCGATCCCCTTCGTGAAGTATTCGATGGCCACTACCATATACTTTATTTGCCTTATTGCTAAAGGGAAGGGTCCCAGAATGTCGATTCCCCATGTGTGAAAAGGCCACGGGCTGTAAATCGACCTCAGCTCTTCAAGCGGCGCCTTATGCCAGTCAGCGTGCTGTTGACACTGCTTACACCGTTGGGCGTGCCTCATGCAATCTTCTCTCATCGTGGGCCACTAATAACCTGCACGGACAACCTTCGACACCAAGGAGCGTCCTCCCACATGGCTACCACAAATCCCCTCATGGAGCTCTGCCATTATACGTGTACACTGCTCTCCACTCACACACACCAAGATTGGGTGAGTGAACCCATGCCTGAACAGCTCCCCATCCAGAAGGGTGTACTTGGCAGAATTTCTTTTTATCTTCTTGCCCTCCTTGGGCTCTAATGGGAGTATCCCATCAGCCAGGTAGCGCCTGTAGGGTGTCATCCATGTGTCCCCTTCTTCAACTACACATACATGCATAGGATCCCCCTCTCCCACCGAGACCGGGTAAGCACTTACACTGGGATCCTCAACGTTTCCTAAGTCAACGACTGGTGACTCCTCGCCTTTCCCCTATTCGTACTGATCTAATGGACGCCCACCATATTATCAGTGACAAACGTCTTTTGTGTTTTGAGGGTCTCCTGTATCACCATTCTCTGCCTTCCCCCCTTGCCCGAACTGGCTAGCTTGGCGAGTAGGTCAGCACGGGCATTCTGCTTCCTAGGGACGTGCACCAACTCAAACACCACGAATGCCTTCCTCAAGACTTGGACGTACCCCAGGTACGCGACCATCTATGGATCCTTGGCCTGGTACTCCTCGGTGACTTGACCCGTAACTAGCTAGGAATCACTCTTTACCAGCAGACTGCGCGCCCCCATCTCTTTGGCTAAGAGCATTCCAGCTATGAGGGCTTCATATTCCGCTTGGTTGTTGCTTTCCTTGAAAGCAAACCTCAGGGCCTGCTCAATCAACAGCCCGTTCGACCCTTCCAAGATTACACCAGCTCCACTCCCTTGCTGATTGGAGGAACCATCCACTGAGAGCACCCATCTGAAGCTTACCTCCTCTTCCGGCTGTGTACCTCCTTAGGAGAGCTCTACCACAAAGTCTGCGTACACCCAGCCTTTGATGGGGCCTTGGGACTCATTGCACGTCAAACTCCGAGAGATACACCGCCCAACGCACCATTCTTCCTGCCACATCCGGCTTCTGCAGCACCTTCCGGATAGGTAAGTCCGTCATTACCACCACCGTGAACTCTAAAAGTAATGACGAAGCCTCCTGACCGAGAACACCATGGCCAGGGCCGCCTTCTCCAGGGCCTGGTACCTCACTTCTGGCCCCTGCAGTACTTTTCTCACGAAGTATATTGGCCTTTGCATCTGGTTCTGCTCCTGAACGAAGACTGAGCTGATCGCCCGCTTCGTCACGGAAAAATACAATCGGAGTGGCACGCCCAGGTGTGGCTTGCACAGCACGGGAGGAGCAGCCAGATACTCCTTTAGCTTGAGGAATGCCTCCTCACACTCTGCGGTCCACACAAACCCTTGTCCCCTCCAGCAGATACGAATCTAGATAGGGCGACCATCTGCCCTGTCAGCTGCTGCACTTCTTTTACCGAGGCAGGGCTCCTCATGGCAAAGATTGCCGCACACTTCTCTGGTTTGCCTCTATCCCACGCTCAGTGAGTAGGAAACCCAAGAATTTCCCCGCCTCGACCCCGAACACGCATTTTTCGGGGTTTAACTTCAAACGGTACTTCGCTATCGTAGTAAATAGCTCCTCCAGATCAGCCACGTGCTGGCCCCTCTCCTATGAAGTCACCACCATATCATCTACGTAGGCATGGACGTTTCTCCCTAACATGGGTGCGAGGACCCTGTCCATCAGCCTCTGGTAGGTGGCTCTTGCATTCTTCAGACCGAACGACATCACTGTATAACAGTAACAAGATGTCTCGGTCATAAACGTGATTTTGCACTCGTCTTTGGGGTGCATCTTGATCTAGTTGTACCCTGAGAATGCGTTTAGGGAACTGAGCATCCTACAACCCGAGGCGCTGTCCACCAAGGCGTCAATACTGGGTAAGGGGTACGAGTCCTTCGGGCATGACTTGTTGAGGTCAGTGAAGTCTACACACATCCTGCACTTCCCATTGGCCTTCTTCTTTGGCGAATAGGACTAACCTTAGGGTCCATGGTGAGGCGATGGCATAAGAAGTCCAGGTTTATACCTGGCATGTCCGAGGCGGACCATGCGAAAGCGTCTAGGTGATGCGATATCACCCCAGCGACTCGGTCTTGCTCTGCTTGGTCCAACGATCTACCAAGTTTAAACGTCTTACCCCCAATCTGCCTTTCTACCATGTTCCCAACTGGCTCGGGTTGCCTCTCCCGAGCGCTTTCTGCGTGAGCAACTCCGGTGCGGTCATCTTCGATAGGTGGGCGCTCCACCACCATGAACACCCCCCTTTTAGTTTTAAGGTTGTTCTTGTTCCTGCCGGTACGCCTACGTCACTCTTACGTCCAGAGTCCTTGTGTTCGCGTGTGCCTTTCCTGGGATGAACACCTGAAACACAAAGACAAAGGGCGCCCTAGCGGCCGTTTACACTCCAACGCTCAAGTCAGTACTAGGGCTAGGAAACATCAAAAACTGTATACTCTTGCTCTTGTGTGTGTCTAACGACGCAAGAGGATTCTCCTCTCGCCAAGTTTGTTAACCTACTATTTATAGACTGAAACTAGGGTTTCCTGTTTACCTGAAATGAGCCTTTTTGATGGGTGGGCCCAACACTGTTGTTACCTTACTCTTAGGATAACCTAGTGCATTTGGTCCCTAACTGGAGTGCAACCTCTGACAGGATGACCACCTGGATGCCTCCTCGTGTACCTGATCTTTGGGGTCACCCGCCTCTGGGAGTGTCTTAAATGTTCACATGCCATGCATGCAGCTTACCCCTGGATCGCGACCCTCACGAGTCATATCTTTCCAGTGGCTCTACACTTTGTGTTACGCCTGGATGCGTCATCCACTCTACACGCATGGGCACTTGTGATCTAGGCTTCTCCCTTACTGATAACTGGTGTGTGATCTGGGATCCACCTCTCGTGGCCCATCTCTACTGTCTGGGTTTCCGATGTCCGACCTCTCCACACTGTCTAGTGGCAAGTCGGTACATCTTAATGACCTATGTCTAACCACTCTTGGCTCCTTGGCGCACGTGCTTCGCGAGGTACTGGTCCGCGCTGCTCGTGGAACCCGCTTACATGGCACCACATTACTAGTGGTCAGTCAACGCTTGGAGACCGGTCGGTACAGTTCTCATAGCATCTTTTGGCCTCTTGCTGGTCTGACTTGATCACTATCACCTTCCCACTCAGGTCTGGCAACTTCATCTTCATGTGACGTGTCGACGGCACCACCCTTAGCCTGTTCAGAGACGGTCTTCTCAACAAGATATTGTAGGCAAATGGGGCATTAACTACCAAATACCTTATGTTCTCTGTGCGGGATGCGGTACCGTCCGTGAAGGTGGTCCTCAGCTCCAAGTGCCCCCATAGCTCCACTAGGTCCCCCGCGAAACCATACAGGCACCCTGTATAAGGCTTGAGTTGGTCAGGGGACAACTACAACTTATTAAAGGTGGACAAGAACATTACATTCGCCGAACTACCCTGGTCCACTAACACCTTGTGCACCTTCCTCCCCGCGGTTACCACAGAAACCACCACAGGGTCGTTGTCGTGTGGAACGACATCACGAAGGTTATCCTTCGTGAAAGCGAGGTCGACGTCGAGCACGTCGTCTACCACCTGCGCCTCTACCGTCATCACCGAACGTGCATACCTTTTACGCTGAGAGGCAGTGCACCCTCCACTTGAGAATCTGCCTGAGATTATATGGATCTCCCCATGGACGGGCATCTCGTGCCCCTGATCCTCCCCTAACGTTGCTGGGGTCCCTATTCCCTATGACTCTGCCAGATAATCATTTAGAAACCCATTATTCACCAATTCATCCATTTGATGCCCCAACGGGAGTTCTGCTTTGGCTTTCTCGAAGTCTTAAGCTTGTGTAGTTTTCTCCTCTTTGGCTTTCACAAGGGTTTCAGCCTTTTCAACAAGCTCTTCCTTTGTCTTCTCGAGGGCTTCAGCCTTCTCAGTAAGTTCAGCCTCTACCCTACCCAAATGCACCTCCCGCTCAACAGAGCGTTCTTCAAGAGCAGCCATCTTTACCTTGTTGGCCACAGCCTCTTCTTGAAGTCCCACCACCTGGGCACGCAGTGGCACAACTTTTCCCAACAAGGTGGTGTACTTTTGACCTTCGTCGTGAGCTTCTTGTTGGCCTCTAGCTTAGCTTTTCTTAGAACACCCAGCTCCTGAGTCAGTGCGGTTTCCCGAATGAAGAAACTTTCAGCTTGGTTGGCTAGTTGTTCTTTCACCAGCGCCAGTTCTTTTTCCAAGGCCTATTGCTCTTTGGTCTTCAACTCAGCCTCGTGGGAAGAGGAGTTGGCACGAGTGAAGAATTCCCCAAGGCTGAGAGCCAAGCTCTCTTGCACTGCCTCGTCGGTAGAGCTTCCCATGGCCCCTTTTGGAAACCTTTCAGGATTTGCTGAAGGACCAAGGGAAGCTCAGGGGCAGGGCCAGGGGCTGACTAAGGTACACTCTCGACACCATCCTCAAGTGCAATAAGGTTTGAGTGGAAGGTGGCATAGGAGCGATCTGGGGGGCAGGTGAGGCAGGACGTGCCGAGGCACCTACCTTAGCAGTTGCGTCATCACGAATAGACAAAACCTCAACCAACCTAGCCCGCTTCTCTGTGTTTAGCACCATGCCTGCACCAAGGAAAGAAGAGATAAGAACCAAGTAAACAAGGAGAATCAGAAAATCAGTACAAGTGTAGGTTAACAAATACAAAAGAGCAATAAATAGAGTGCTATATGAGGAAGATCAAGAGAAGATTCCTATACCAATGTAACTAGCAAGCCCAGTTGGGTTATATTCGTTTTTTATAAGCTCTGCAGTGTTGAAAATCACCCCTAGGCTGGCCAGAACTTGGCATACCCCGCGATCAGCTGAGGAGAGTTCGTCCAAGGTCTTGGCCTTGAGTTTGAGCTTCCCTACCCAGTATAGTGGGAATCCATCAAGGGCAGTGCGGTCGTGCTCAGAGCAGCACACCCTGAAGAACTTTCCTTTAAACCCTTTGTAGGATTGCTGGAATAGGGTAAGGATGACTCTCCCAGTAACCTCGCTGAAGCTGACCCAGAGGTTTTTCCCAGGGTTTCTGGCTTCAAAGAAATGTAGGAAGACGTCTACAGAGGAGGCATGGCCAAAGAAGTTGCAGAGGATGGAGAAGGCCCTGGTGAAGGCCTAGCTGTTGGGATGCAGCTGGGCAGGGGTGACATTTATCTCAGTTAGTAGTTCCCTTTCAAAGTTGTTGAAAAGGGAGGCGCTGCCTAATGCACTTGAAGGCGGTTTGGTAGAAGAAAAAGAATGGTTCCCCGTCGTTAGCGCAGTTGTCTACACAAACAGGTTCGCCCTCTACACAAGGACGAACTGAGATGTAAGCGTCACACTCCCTCCCGAATGCTCTACCCTTGAAATTGGGTTCACTATCCAAGTGTGCCCTCCAGGCAGCGAGAGAGGTGAGGGTGGAGGTTTCAGCGAGGAGGTCATCGGAAGCCCATGGGTACAGGGGCCTATAGTTCACGCTAGGAGGAGGTGCATTGGCAGTGACCTTTGTTCGCGCCATAATGAAAGAAAGCTAAGAAAAACAAGGACAGGAAGAAACAAAGGTTCAGCAAGGGGAAAACTATGGTGTGAAACGAAAACGCCCAGAAAACCCTATTCTCGTGAAAAACCCAGAAAACAGGGGAAGGAAGAAGATGCACAAGAAAACTCGAAACGTGGAAATATAAACAGACCCAGGCAGGAGTCTCTTTAGGCTCACGGGTAAGGGTAACTGAGGAGGGGGCGACACCGAGGCAGGGCGTGGAGGCCTCGGGCCTCGGCACCTCAATAGTGAAGATGGACAAAGAAAGGTGGTTTTCAAGGCATACCCCAATTACCAGTAGGGAGAGGCCCAGATCACGAGGAATCCGTGCATGGGGTGTTGGGACGCGGTAGTACGCACCACTATTAAAGAGCCACTGGGACAGAGACGACCCATAAGGGTCACGTCATAGGGGGTGATCTGCATGCATGGCACGTGAGTAAGGCAGGGAACTCCCAGGGCGCATGACTCAGAGATTGGGTGCATGAGTTGGCATCCAAGCAGTCATCCCACGCCAGTTTCACTTCGGCAGGGCAGTCTTACACACTGGATGACCCTAAGTTTGGGTGTTAGTGTCGCTAAGACGCGCCTACAAAATGCTTAAGTCACAGCTAGACAGAAGGGCAATAACACTAAAAGGCATATAAGGTTGACAACAGACATAACCAAGTACGTTTTGACATTTTTCAGAACACTACACTTTCATTAGTGCAAGTTACTCATTTCTGAGAGAAGAACAGAGTGAGAAAGAACACACAGTGATCTTAGAGTTAGAGTTTGGTGTTCATTGGCCAAGAGACTGACTTGACCGTTGGAGTGCAAACGGCCGCGAGGGCGCCCTTTGTCTTGTCTTTTCAGGTGATTCCAACGGAGGAAGGGAACGTAGAGTGAAGGGTTCCAGGAAGCGAAGTCAACAGAAACGCATGAAAATGTTAGGTGTCAACCGGCGGGAACGTGATGTGTCCATCGGGAAGGCTAACAAACCACTCCAACTCTGCGCCCGATAGTGTGCTCATTAGCATTTTGCAGTACACGGCGTCAGACCCTCCAGTGAGCATCATCTGGGTGTGGAACGCTGCGAGATGGGCCTCAGGGTCCTCTACTCCTATGAAGGAGACCTTCGGGCCTAGGGTCGTTGTTGGTAATGCTGTATTCATGATTGCTCGTGAGAACGGCATGGGACGTGCCCTGGGTGGTGCTGACGGGGCCCGTTCGTCTGTCGCGCGTTCCCCTACCTGTTGCAAATCCCTACATAGTTCTTCATTGGCTCTACGTTGTCTGCTCGGGAAGTCGCTACTCTCGCTTAGAGGGCACGCATCGTATCCAAGATTTGCTGCATGGTAACATTGTCCCCTGCGGAGGGTACCCTTCCTGCAGATCCAGCAGCCGCTTGCCTCGTACTCCTCATTTTGTTGGTAAAGACTCTTAACGTGACTGTAAGTGGGACCTTCTTTTAACGGGCCCCACGGTGGGCGCCAAATGTTCCTACCGGTTGACTTACTCCGCCAGTTGACTCTAACAACTACTGCCACCCTTCAATCTTGCCTGAGAAACGTGCCTTCTTGATCAAGAAACCTCCCACCTACAAAGACAAAGGGGCGTCCTAGCGACCGTTTGCACTCTGACGCTCAAGTCAGTATTAGGGCAAAGAAACACCAAGTGTGTATATTAGCTTTAGTCTTAGAAACTGCGTACCTTACTAGGATTTTGGCACCCTTTATGTAGGCTGAAACTAGGGTTTACCTTTGCGTTGTTACCCTTGACTAGGGTACCTTGGGAATGTCCTTGCGCCGCTATTCATAGAATCTTAGCGTATCTGGCACATGAACTTCCCTTAACTGGAGTGCGACCAATAACAGAGCGGCTGCTTGGGTATCAACTTGTGCACCTCTTCTCTAGCGTCGTCTGCTTCGTGGGTGCCCTAAGTATTCACGTGCCATGCATGCAGCTTCTCTGGAAACCCTAACCCTAATGGGCCTTAACGCCTCCTAGGATTATCCACACGTGTTGCGCCTTTATGCGTCATACACACCACGTGCATGGATCCCTCGTGACCTAGGCTTCCTCTCACATATCTTGTCTTTATCTGTTATCTTAGCAAAACTCTAGGGCCCATCTTACGTGGCCCTCTACTACGTCTATACAACCGATGTCCGATCTTCTCCCTCTACCGGTGAGGTCTGATCTCGATCTCCAACATCGGGGTTTGGGAAACAAATATTGAAGACTAACCAATTCCCTGGTAGGTGCGTTTGGGGCCCATCTCACGTGGCCCCCTTCCATTACCAAGTATCGGAGTGCGATGTCTGAGGTCAGTCTCTGGGTTGATGACCGAGGACTGGTCGGGATAGAGCTCTCTCCCCTAAGTTGCATGATTGAATCACCATTTCCTTCACTCTATAAGCTTCTTATCTCTTTCCTTCTTTATTTTCTTCTTTCTCCATTATTTTGCTTCCTTTGTTGTCTCATTTTATCTTCCTTTTACATTTGACCATTTATTTTCTTTTGCCTTATTTGAATTTTGTGTTCATCATCATCATCTTAATTGTGTTTTTCTTTTTTCTCTTTTGAAAAGATTCTTCACACTTACTTAACCACTTGGTTAAGTTCGTGTCCAGTGGTTCTCTTCATTGAGTCTCACCATATCTTGTGATGTGAGTTGAATCAAGCATAGACACTTTAGGAACATAATAAGGAGGCTTAAGGAAAACTCAATGGAGGGCATTGCTTTCCAAATGAAGAGTCAAACTCATAAGAATCATGAGTTTCATATCCTTATACACAAATATAGCGCAGAAAATGGAAAGGAAAGCAAGATAAAAAAATGAACACAAGGAGAAACACAATATAAAACAATTAAACCGATTAGAAAAAGCAACTAACACATATGAAACGATTGAAAGGAGAATTAAGTGCTGGAAATAAAAGGAAACACAAAAGAAGCAAGAACAATCAGTGGAAAATGAAGAACACAAAAAGAACAAAAACAACAAATTGGAATTGCTAAATCATGATTCTAAATTGAAATGGAGATGGAAGGAAGAAATAACTTAATTGGATGAAGACTTGAAGGAGATGGAGACACCACTTGGAGATGATGATTCAAGATGAGTGCTAGTTGCCGCCACTTGAAGCCCTCCAAAGCTCACAAGATAAGACTTAGTGAAGGAGATCAAATCTCTCACAATTCTCTCTCAATTTGAGTAGAGTTTCCTTTCTTCAATTT
>Ga0123341_1005519_pt1 | contig 11297 bp, 8 predicted proteins | sample Turbeapinknodule_FD_89959 | JGI IMG/M metagenome (GOLD analysis project Ga0123341, IMG submission 89959) | Root nodule microbial communities of legume samples collected from Mexico - Turtle bean Mexico pink nodule | ecosystem: Host-associated > Plants > Roots > Nodule | place: Mexico: Nepantla... | reverse complement strand
CTCCGCGTCGTGAAAGGTACACACCCACGTTTTTACTCATTTTGGTACGTTTTCGCACAATAGCGTAACAGAATTCTGACACACGCAGAGGATAGCGTAACAGAATTCTGTTAGGCACAGACAGAGAGAGAGAGAAAAAAGAGAATCAGAGAGAGATTCAGGGACATTTTTTGTTGGTGGTTCTGTGACCTAACTTGAGCGTCGTAGTGCAAACGGCCGCTAGAGGCGCCGTCTGTGTGTTTTGCAGGTTGCGTTTGAAGTTCCCGGAGAAGGTTCTAAGAGCATTCTTGCGAATAGCACAGTTGCATAGGCGGGTAAGGAAGCGACAAAGCAATTCCTCCACGCTTGAGTTGGCGACAGGATCAAATATTAATGAATTGTTTAGACACTTTCTAACATCTTAAGTGGTAAAATCCACCTAATTATTGTCATTGTTGTTCTGCTGGATGAACATGAGCTCAAAAGAGAAAAAGCAACAAGAAAAACATGGGTTTCTACTTCCAAGCCCAGTTATGCATTATTATGTACGGCCATGCTCAAACCAGTAACCCACTTTGGGAAAGATGTACAGTCATGCATAATTTACACATGGCTGTGCAAGGATGTTAGCATTCTGCAACAGTAAAGAAACATCATGCTTATTATTAAGAAGTGGACTTTAAGCCTAACTCAACCTCATAAAACCGACTTATGAGGTGAGGTTTGCACCCACTTATATATAATGAATTGTCTCAATCTCTAGTGGATGTGAGATCTCCAACACACTCCTCACGTCGAGAGTGACAGCTCGTGCGTGGGATAACATATGATGAGTGGTCCGATAATGGGTAGCCTGATAAACCCAACAAAAACTCGCTATGATAGACTCGAAAATGGCTCTGATACCATATTAAAAAGTGAACTTTAAGCCTAACTCAACCTCGTAAAACCGGCTTATGAGGTGATGCACCCACTAATGAATTGTCTCAATCTCTATTGGATGTGGGATCTCCAACACTTATGATTGGTAATGTACTACGACTATACATACTCTACAAACCCCTACCATATATGGGCACATGGCTCAAAGAATGGTCATGCATGCTTCCACAAACAAGAGTTAACCATTATTTTCAGATTTCATCTCAAAATCAATTGGCATGAAGTGAAGTTACTCAATAAAGATATAAACAACATCCTGAGAATTGAAACAACTGATGTAGAACTTTCCAACAATTATAAAAAGAAAGGAAGAGTGAGAAGGGCATCTTTTGCTTTGCTTTGTTTCAATTTGTTTTTCTGCAGAGTGAATGATAAACCCGTTTCAAAATAGGATTCTTAGACTGGTAGAATTATTTGGTTTGGGAACAACGCTAGTCTTTAAGATACTATATCTGCACTTTAGATCCATGTTACATTGCCCAAGGTATAGTCTAACTAAAGTTGATTTTTACAAGGGTTATGATTCTCAACTTAGTTCACTATACCTAACTGAAGTTATTTTTGCAAGGGTTATGATTCTCATCAAGAGTGAGGGGGTTGAATTCGATGCAAATTATTCATTTGAAAATTCATGACACAAAAAGCAATTCACCTGTCCAGTTAAGCAGCTAAGTTCCAATTACTCAAATTTGTTATGACTTGTTCATTTTGTATCTCTGCATCAGTAAAAGTTAGAGCTCGCTGTAGTTTCCTAGGAGAGAATGCCTCAACCTCAACCATATATGTGGCTGTCACAGGTCTGTGATCGGACAGTTTGAGCTCTGCCCTTCTGTAAGTCAACAACTTCATCCCTTTGCCATATGAAAGAATACGATCACACCTGAAAGGTGATTACAAAGAAGCAAAATTCATCATTGGAAAGACGTGTATCAGATACGACTTGTTCATAAACAATGAAATTAGGTGTAAGGACATAATGAAGTCAAAACATTTGACCCCACATCATAAATAGTATATGAGATTTAGTAAGACCCATGCATAATCCAAGTCGCTGTGCAGATATTTGTTTAAACTTGTGATTGGCACAATTATAGTAAAATAGTAGTTCATGCTGAAACTAAAAACTGAATAGAATTGCAAGTCAAACAAAGTAAACAACCATTCTGTTAGGAACCAAGAATTATAAAGAGAAGAAAAGAAAGGTTTTTATTGAATAGAAAGAAAAGAACAAGAAATAGGAGATCACTCCCTTCTTCAAGGGTTTCCCTTCACAAAGAGCTAAAGCTCAATCTACAAAAATATTACACACTCCCCCTTCCCCTCTCCTTCTTATTTATATCTAACTAGCAAAACAAATAACTAACTAATGACTATTCTAATTCTAACTAACTCCTCCTCTATGTGTAACCTAACAGTACACTCTTCCAAAAAAACAACCTTGTCCTCAAGGTTGAAACAGTGGAACCTTGTCTCCGTGGCTCATCTTCAACACCACAATCTCTACGCTTCCTGAAAGTATTGTGATATTGTCTATCATAGGGAGAGAACCCATTGGCTACTGCATGCAAATTCAGGTCTGGAAGCTTAGGTGGTGGTGGGAATGAGAGGGGGTTTTGTATAAAAGTCTCTGCACCCAGTAAGTTGAAATTCCTGAAATTCCAAGATTCTGATGTCATTGATGTTCTAGCCACCTTCATTATCAAATCTTGATCCCACAATGATTTCTTATGCATATGAAGTAAATCTGAATTTGGGAAGATGCGGCATCTCCACCTTCAACTTTCTTACTAGTTAGCTCTATAATTGGCCTATCAAGAAAAAGATCATTACAACACATAATCTTCACTTTCTTTATTGAAGCATCCCCTTTTGCCCTTATCATTTCAGTTTCTCTTGCAAATCTCACTTCATTGTTGGTTTTTTCTTCGCTGCAGAGGGTGTGATTCTTCATATCTGAACATTCTCCCACATCTTGGGTCTTCTTCTCTTCATCATTAACAAATTTCTCTCCTCCCTCTGACATTCTGTCCCTTTTCTTGATGTCCCACAGCAATTCTTTAATTTCTTTCAAGTCCAGAAGATTGGTGTCTGTTCTAACAGATTTCTCTCCCCCCTCAGACATTATGTCCCCTTTCTTGATGTCCCGCATCATTTCTTTCAAGTCCAGCATGCTTTCCTTCAACCCCACAATTTCCGCTCTCATTTCCGAATTCCATCTTCCCTGTTCGCTGATGAACTTCTCTACTGCCGCCATTATTTGTTCCATCTTGTCTTCCTCCCTTTCAGTTTTTCAGATCCGGCAGGTCAGACCAATTTGTTAGGAACCAAGAATTATAAAGAGAAGAAAAGAAAGGTTTTTATTGAATAGAAAGAAAAGAACAAGAAACAGGAGAGCACTCTCTCCTTCAAGGGTTTCCCCCTCACAAAGAGCTAAAGCTCAATCTACAAAAATATTACACACTCCCCTCCCCCTCTCCTTCTTTCTTATTTATATCTAACTAGCAAAACAAATAACTAACTAATGACTATTCTAATTCTAACTAACTCCTCCTCTATGTGTAACCTAACAATACACTCTTCCAAAAAACAACCTTGGCAACGATCAAATAACAAAAATCTCTAATCATTTGGTGCCTGATACATAAGTATAAGGCCATATGTGTAATGATCAAGCTAGAATATTTTCACTGCATAAAAAATGGATAGAACTAGAGGGATCATTATTGTACCATCCTAGGCTGAGACCCCCCTCGGCCACAGTTAAACCTCAATTAAACATAGGATAAAGAGGAGGATTAGAGGCAAAATTTTGCAAGTTGTCAGAGGATTAACCGGGAAAAACTGTGCCCAGGAACAAGAAGGCCCAATTCGTCCCTGTATAGGTTGACCCACACCATGACAAGGTACGCATTTATTGACCCTATAACTAGGTTGACCCACACTATGACAAGGTACGTATTTATTGAGCATTAATTACATAAAACCACCCAATACCGAAAAACTAACTTGAGGACCTTTTGCAGGTACCTGTCCAATATTCCCAACCAAAGACCGAGACCACAACAGGAGAACGACACCTTCCCGGCCCAAGCATGAACAATTATCATTATTTTAAAACATTGCTATGGTGATGCTAGGTACTTACACAAAACACTCATCTATACCGTGAGGATCTCCTACATCAATTAAGTTCAGAAGTACTTCCAATGAGACACCATTCAGAATTCTATATTCTGAACTCACTAGATATTTGGCACAAATTCCCTTGTATAAATTTCAGAGGTCTCGTACACAACTAATAATCCAGTCCAAATGATCCTTCCAATTATAGGGAAAAGAAAAAAGAAAAGAATGGGAACGAAAGCATTCATGGAACAAAAGATCAAAATTATGGTAGGGAACACTTGAGAAACAATTATGTTACAAAGTGTTAGAATATCTAAGAAAGATCTTATAATATCACTATTGCATCTTAAGAATAAAATGAATCTTAGGGTGTCTTTGACGAATATTAAGGGACAACACATGTAGAACAAAACAGTACAAGTAGCTGAGTCACAACAAAAACTTTGTTCTCTTTATTGTTTGGTAGTTAATGCTCAACATAACCGCTTTGAATGCTGTTTGATTGATGCGAATAAGTACTAAAAAGGTAAAAAAAAATTAGTGTAAAAAAAATTGATCAAAGAACCTTGGGAGTTGACAAGTTTGAGGTCCTGTCTCTTACAAGGAAAACTCGAGTCATTTGACTTGTTTCTTACACCACATAACTGATCTAAAACACCTCATTTTTTTTATTTTTATGTGCATTTGCAAAGCAGATATGGTACAATCAAGAATAAACATGACACAAAATGATTATTATTACTACTATTATTATATATTCCTAAGAAATTTGAAAACAATGGTTTTTTTACAGATAAATAATTGTAAAGCCATAAGATTAGCAAACATGGAAGCTGAATCTCAATAAATGCATACCATGCCGGTGAGCGCTTTCCAACCTTGGGATCCTCTCCATAGTATTTATCTGAATTAACCTCATACTTGTAAGTTGGTGGAAAGTTTAATATGCCTTCTGACCATCCTCCAAACACACCGTTCTTGAGTTCTCGCATGAGCTGTGATAATATGATATCAATTTACTTTATTAAACAGTTAGATAATTTGACAAAAGAAACCCTCTTTAAGTTGGCTTAAACCCAATCAGGTTGGAGATCATGACATTTGACCTTAATTAATTGGACTCCAAAAAATGTTCTTGCCCACAAAATACAAAATGTAGGAGTTGCTATAATACCTGGTCTTTCTCTACCAATTTTGACCACTGCTTTTTAAAAATAAGAGCTTTTGTTTCCACATTTGATAAGTTGATACGATAATTCAGATCACCCAACCAAATTATCCTTCTGCAGATAAATTGAATTTATTAAGCAATTATAAACCACAGAACATTTAAAGAAAAAATTACTACCGTGACTTAACAGAAACAGAAGCTAAAAATGCTTTAACCAAGTGAATAGAACATGAGTGGTCTAATAATAATAAGCACCCAAACATGGAGAACCCTCCATTAAAAGCTAGTTGTCAAGGGGGGACAACGCAGTCACTTAAGTACTCCATCATGCATCTCATACTACTCAATATGGAACATGGGAACCCCATAATACTCAAGGCCTTATCATGGTTAAACAACCTTTACAAAAGGGCTTTCAATTCTTTCCAGACATGTTAAACACACAAAATGCTTGACTGCAACTTAGTGTGTCCAGTTTTCCAGTAGGAAAATCTCAAACCATGGTTTGGGGTTCCAAATTGAAAAATTTAACCAAAGAAGAAGTCAACTAATTAGTCCCACATGTGTAAAATTAGACAAAATCGCAAATGCCCTCTAGCTGTAAGATAACTCTTATAATTTTCTTCTTCATTTCTTTATACACATCTTTCCTTCCTGATATTTATAACCTATACATTTGAAATACAAACCAAAATATACATAGTACAGAATACATGTGGGTGGCAGAAGTGTGAAAGGTCTGTATGTGTTCAAGTGCATAATTTAGCAGATTTGTTCATGTTCAAACTGTCAATTATATTATAAATATAGGTTATATGTACAGGAAGCCTAGATGAAGTTAATGCACCCATTATTTTGATACGACAGACCACAACCAGATGATTCGTTAATATTTTCCTTGCACAAGTAAAACATACAAGGTGGAAAAATGTACAACAGCTCTAACAACAAAGTAAATAACAATTAGTTTTGTCAAAGATTGCACTCACTCATGAGCAAGGATTCTTTTGGGAAGCCCTATATAAGAAAGTGAGTGGAATTGGGTCCTACGAAGTATTTCATGAACATCAGCATTCCTTTTAAGTTCATCTCCTTCTTTTTCACCTGATGTAAGGTGGGTACATATGAAACAAAAAAGCGTCTGATGTATGGACATACTGATAGATATTGATCCCTGGAAAATTGGAAAAAAATTATAATCTGATGCAAATTAATCAGATGGTCACTCTACATAACATTAAATATCACCAATAGAACAATCACTGCATAATATTGTTCAAAGTTATGAAGCTATAGAGGTTTTGAAGGGGCTATTTCCTCCTTTTCTAGAACTTTAATCAACATATTGATTAATTCAAAGATAAATAGGAGATTGACTTTGTGTATATCATGACTAAAAAAGACACGAAGATGGGCCAGATTTGTAATAACTTGTGAGATAAAAATCATACAGAATAAGAGAAACAGAAACATGATAACACGATCAGCAAGCAAAAGGACAGAAAGGGAGAAGGAACAGGATAAAATAACATGCACAAAGTTTGATCTTATGTGGAACTATGAAACAGAATAGAGTATTTCAGTCCTTGATAGATAGCAAGCAAATATAAGAACTTAATATCATTAGGATAATACAAGAAAATGTATAATACACGAAAAGCGAAAAATAAAGCCGAATTATCATATGATAATATGAAACTATAAGGACTAAAAAATATCCAATTTCAAGCGGTGGACAAAAAATATTGAAGAAAGGGTATAGACCTTGTTACCAATGTAGCCCATAACACCAACACCAACAGTTGAAACCTTTAAATTTTGAATATGTTTACGCAAGCTCCGACGAACCCATACAGTGATGAATATCCCAACCATTTGCTTGCTAACAATCCTTACATATGAAGATCTTCTTTTTCGCTTTATCAAAGCTTCAAGGTCAATTTCAGGAAACAATACTGTCCCTGGAATTTCATCCATAATTGACTTGAAAGAGTTATATGTTTTGAACGACTTAGATGATTTAAAGGATTTCAATGATTTAAAAGAAGTTGGTCTATCCAAAACTCTCTGAGATAGCAGATGCAGTGGAGGCTCTGGCCAGCTCAAACCAATCCTTTCAGACCCACTAAGCATTCGGCTTAGTTTAGTGGCCTGTTGGGAAAATGATGTGTCCATGTTTTCCGACAAACCCTGATGCCTATCAAACATCTTTGGAAAAGAAAACTGTCTCTGTAAATCAGTTTTAACTGGCAAACTGGAGTTTACAATATCAGTAGCAGCAGAAGCTAATAAATTTGTACTCTCACTTTCACCCATGATTGTTCCATCGGCACCTTCATCATAAAAATTGTTGTCTTCATCCAAAGGATGCACTTCCTCACCAATGTCACTATCACTTTCAAGTAATATTTCTTCTTCTATATCAGGAACATCATCTGATGGCTTAAACTTTGATGGAGAGGGAGGGTCACTAAAGGACTTTATCTTTGGTATTTCAGGTCGAACTCTATTCAGTGTTTCTCGAATAATATTCTCCCATTTTGTAACAGGACGAGTATCTTCAGCACCAAAAATATTACCAGGGTTTAAGGGTACAATCTCTTGAAGACTGCAAGTGTGAAGATTTATTTTAGAAAAACAAATAGAAGCAATTAAGTAGAAAGTATTCTAAAAGTTATTACAAAATGGCATAAGATATACTCAGGAGTACACACAATATTGGAATTGGAGAAAAGAGAAACTTATGTTTAAGACTCACCAAAAATTCCTTAGAAAATATACCCAGACCAGCTTAACACGGAATAAGTAACAGTATTTGACGTGACACCCATCATTATGTACTTCAAGAAGTATTTTCAGTAACAATCGGTGAAGAACTTACCCAAGTACATAGATGTCAGCTGGTTCATTGACACCAAGCCAATCATCAATATCAAGGTCATCAGGTGGAAGTTTTCCTCCAACATTCCATGTTCCAACACATATCCTAGGATGTAAATATACACCAGAATTCAGATATAAGTGGCTTCACCAATAACACCAAATAAATTGTGTTTTTTACACTTTCAAACAATTGCACCTATTGTGCATTTTTGCTTGCCAAATAAACATGAGAATAGTTTCTCACTTCAACTCCTTTTTGTTTATATACTGAGATCTAAAAGTTGATGACTTTTGCCTCCTTAACTTTGGAAGAAATTCTGCAATATAATAGAAAAAAATTAGACTAATGCAATGGGCAATAAAGAAATGCAATATACTGAACATTCACGGAAGAGGTGAAAAATCAGAAACTACTAAAATTAGAAATTACAACTGGATGTTGAAGGAGCTACTGATTACTATGGCATGCTACAAATTTTTAGTGAAACGTAGCTTTAGCAAAAGGAGGAAGAAAGTCTTCACAACAAGGATAATTTTATCAGCCAAAAGAGTGTTGGAAAAAAAAATATTTGCAATTCACAAAGGATATATAAGAGCTTCTTGTACACACACAAAATCACCTGTAGATTCAGCAGGAGTTTCATCTTCATCACCTCTGTTGTCTGCAAACCGCGACTGTCTTCCCCACTCTACATAATACACCAAACTCAAAGTGAGACTTCAACAGCCAAAAGACAGAGAGAGAGAGATCATCAAACACGACCGCTAACACTCTGAAACAACACAAAATTCAGACTTCTTCCCCACTCTACATGACACACCAAACTCAAAGTGAGACTTCAACGATCAAAAGACAATAAAATCATCAAACACTGCCAACAACACCCAGAAAAAAACCTCAATTCAGACATTTTTCTAGATTATTCGACAATGAACACACCAACCCCATTGATCGCAATGTTCAACTTTCTTGATTCTAATTAAATCAACAAAATCCACAATAACCACCACCCCAACATCCAGAAAAACACACACACTCAAAATGGCAACAAAATCAATGTTTCAGAAACTCACCTTCGTTGTCTGAACCACTTTCAGAATCATCTTCATCGTCATCAGGGTCAGCACTGTAATCAGACTCATAACTCCCCATGTTAAGCCACTTACGCATGACTACCTTTGCCCAGAAGAGCTGTATGCAGGACCAACCGAAACAACATATTTCAGCCCAAGTCCTCTGCAATTTGCCTCAGTTTCCCAAAATCAAGAAAACCCAACAACACCAACAACCACAACCACCACACACACAAAACAAAGAAATCATCACAAGGGAGAGAGCGAGAGAAAGGGGGGAAAAACCGTACCTGTTGGTGGTGTGGTGACCTATGATGATGCTTCATCACTGTTGAAAATGGGTACCGGAATATAATTAACCAGAATAAGAAAAATGAAGATGGGTAAGAGAGAAGATTGTTGAGTTGTGCCTATACACATCATACACAGTTATGTAACAAAGGAAATGCAGTTGGAGCTGAAAAAAAAGTGCTTCTTTTTTGCTGAAAGATTATGGGGCCTTGACTCTACAATTTAGTTGGGTTAATCAGAGAATTTTTCGGGGTTTGTAGGAGAAAGATTACAATTTACAACTTCCATCAAATAAATAAACAAAAGGGCTATGGAGTTTAAAAATAATTTTTAGCAAAAACATGGGAATCAACAAAATTTGACATGGTTTTATAAGACGGCAACTACTGGTCCATAATAATCCGAAGTCACCATGGACGGTTACATTAATCAATATTCATCATTGGACATTATACTTCTACAACAACAAAATTCTTTTATCTTTTTATACTGTTATGTTTATTTATTCATTTTACATCAGTGTCATGTCTCAATACTTAGTCCTAAATTAATCAGAATAGAGAGAAAGAAAGTAAAGTGTAAACAACTAATGTTCAAAATGATTGGATCCAAGTTCAGCACATCAGCACATTAATCACTTTATTTAACCTGTTATGCAATTACATTCAAAGATTATTTTTTTACCTATCATTTTTATATTTGCACTTGTAGCAATCGAAAAGTCTAACATAAACCACCATAGTATTTCTAGGAAATAATGTTTAGATACAAAATTGAGTCAGAGGAAAAAAATGTATATAAGAATAGTAAATTTAAATATCTTGTTTTCCTCAAATTTAAAAATAATTTGTAGCTTTTTTATTTGAAAATAGTTATTTTTTTATGGCTATTTTGTAATATTTTTAGTCCATTATAAGGATTGAAAATAGGTTATTTCTAAATTAGTAAACTTGTGGTGGTAAACACTCTCAACCAATATGTTTTTTTTAATCCAAATAGAGGGAAGAAAAAGGCACCCTCAAAGCTTAACTTTATTTATTCATTATATGTTTATTTTTCATTTATTTACATTTTGTGATGACATATAAGTGACGTGTGTGTGTGTAGAAGAGAAGCAACAAATTAGTATTGTTTTAAACTCTGCTAAAATATAGTCTCTAATATTTGTCCTTTTTACGAGTTCTAATTAAGTTCTGTGTTTGCATAGATGCATCAAAACACCACTAACATTAACAAAGGTTATTACAATATAAGAACAAAACAAATAATGGGGATCTGGACAGTGTTAAACCCATACTTTCAGCATCATTCTAGTACTAAAACAAAACAATTACATTAAAAAAAATGTGAGAATTACACTATGTGTGCAAGTAGCACCTAGGCTCACTACTATTGGTTCCCATTTTAAAGTATATATATAAAACTATCATCTTTTCAAAAGTAATAAGCACAAAATCAGCTTCAACAAAAGGCAAATTAGTAATATAATGAATAGGCTCAAGGGAGAAGAAGGAACAAACAATGCATTACTAAATTGCTTTTAGAATCTAATTGGTTAGACACAAGTATGCAAAGGAGAAGTGGTATAAAATCATTATTTTTTTATTATATTAAATATTTCTTTTCCATTTTACATTAACTGATAATTATTTCTCTTTTATTTTTATTCCATTTTATTTTCATTTTATAGTGACATGTAGACTAAAAATGTTTATTGCAAATTTATATAAAAATATTTAACAAAATTGTTAGCTACAATGATTATACATTTAAATGATAACAATTTCGCATTGGTAATAAATCATCAAAACTAATCTTTATAGTATAAATT
>Ga0123341_1005517_pt1 | contig 11297 bp, 10 predicted proteins | sample Turbeapinknodule_FD_89959 | JGI IMG/M metagenome (GOLD analysis project Ga0123341, IMG submission 89959) | Root nodule microbial communities of legume samples collected from Mexico - Turtle bean Mexico pink nodule | ecosystem: Host-associated > Plants > Roots > Nodule | place: Mexico: Nepantla... | reverse complement strand
TGGATTTATCAATTGTATTTGATCCTTCTCCCATAACATTATCAATCCTCTTATAACTAATCTCTCTTTGTATCCTCTCTTTGGATAGTTGTTTGGCATTTGAATTGGCAAGTTCAAGTAAGGGAACTTCAATGTTTTCGAGCCTTGATTTACTTGTTTCTTCTTTTGTAGTTACCTTTTTTTTCCCTAGTTTTTGGCACAAACTTGAATAAAAGATCGTGTAATGGCTTGTATATTGGCTTTTGAATCATTAATGGCTTGTATTGGGGTCTTATTACTCTCACATTGTCCTGCACTAGAAGCAAAAGTATTATTATTTTGGCATCCCACTTGATAATTGGACAAATTAAATTGTCCATTAGAAACAATCATAGGTTCCCTAGTTACTTCAACAATGCTTCCTTTTTCACGTTTGAATTGGAACCTACTAAGCAATTCCTTACTTGAATCTACTTCCTTTCCCATTGACTAAAAAAAGAACACAAAATTATGAATGGTGGGTCAATGATAGATATTGAAAGTGACAAATATAACCTTCATTGTAACTTGTGTATCATAAATAACTTATAACTCAAAGATACGCTAGAGCATAAGTTCATCTTTGAATAGTGAATATAAGATATCCTCCCTTGTTGTTTGAATAGTTGAAGCCAACAAAGGATTGATCAAATAATTGGTACAAGCCTACCAAGAAATAATACTATAAGTTTGTTGCAAATAGAAAAATGGCTAGATAACACTGAATAGCAAGAATTCTACCTTTCAAAAATGAAGTCCAACTAATAATGTGTGATACAAAGATAGTACGCATGACTTTATGCAGAAGTGTAATGATATGTCCATATTTGGAGAAGCAAATATATAAGACCATAGTAGTAGTAAGCAGTCAAAGGTAAAAAAAATATTACCTATTTTTAAGTATTTAGTCCATGAAGTCAAATAAAGTTTCATCAATATCATCTTCATTAAAAATATTTCTCTGCCTTACACAGGAAGGTTTTTCAAATATTGTGACAGACATGTCTTCCCTAACCCAATTTAGTTCACCATCATTGTTTGCAGTATTTAGTTCAACACCATTTGATTGGTCACCCATGTTAAATAAATCTCTTGGAACCTTTTTCAAAACATAATGCCTATTTTCACCTTAAGGGTCTTTGATATAAAAACATTGATGGACCTGAGAAGCTACCACAAAAGGATCATTTAGGTAAAGCTTTTTGTTGAAATATACACAAGTAAGTCCATATTTATCTTCTTCAGCCTCAAACCAATCACATTTGAACATTACAAACTTGAAATTACCATAATAATCTAACTCGAATATATCTTTGATTGCACCATAATATGTTACGGGTTCAATTTTTGGATTGACATCCTTTGAGCTTGGAAAACTTGAAGTCAATGAAACCAATGTTACACCAGAATTTTGAGTTTTGTGTTTGGCATCCCACTTCATAGCATGAAATCTATATCCATTAATGAGGTAACCTGGAAACCTCTTTGCGACATTATTTGTCCCTCTAGAAAACTGATACAAACCAAAGCAACCAACAGATGACTAAGGAAACATCAAGCGCCTCACAAAACGGTTAGTCATCTCAGTATACAAAGTCGGGCCCCACCAAACCTCGAGAAAGCATCAGTGGAAGAAGAAGTTATAAACCAGAATATCAGAAGTTCTTCCTTCTGGTCTTTTCCATAAGAGAAAAGTTATGTAAATAAATTAGGCTCACTTTAAGGGTCCAAATAGCAAAGATATGCTAGAATAAGGTGCCTTTAACATAATAGGGGGTGTGAGTAGCATTTTAGTTTGTTCCTAGCCCTTTTGGAAGACATCTTGACATAGTTTCTAGAAGGACAAGCCGAGGATACGGGTTTGACTTAGTCAAACCCTAAGGCTGCCCATTTTTTCCCTTTTCCCATCCTATCCCTTTAGCTTGTTCTCCAAGGCTCCTTCACCTATAAATAGGAGGCCTACCTAGTGTATTTCACATGTTGAAATTAATAGAAGAAACGTTACTCTGCACAAATTGTGTGAGGTGTTAGTGAGACTTGATTCCTCTTAGCAATTAGGTCTTATCTTATGAGTAGTTGAGAGCTCTCAAGTGGTGGCTAACAACACTTATCTTGGAGGCCAACCACAATCCAAGTGGCGTGTTCCACTTCTCAATCCATCACATAAGCTTTCTCCTTCCTTCATCTCTTCTTCCATTTGTCATTTCGTTTTTACTCTTTGTGTTATGTTCTTGCTTTGTTTCATTCTTCCATTCAACAATTCTTATTTGGTTTATCCTTTCATGTTCTTTAATTCCACAACCATTGGCATCATGATCACCTTGGAATTGTCTTTTCCTTTTTCTCTTGTGAAGTGAACCTTCACACTTACTTAACCACTTGGTTTAGTTTGTGTCTAGTGGGGATCTTCTTAGAGTTTCACCATATTCTTGCTTAAAATCTCAACTTAAGTAAAGTGTCACACCATAAAAGGAATAATCCTAAAATCAACTCACATCATCTTTCAACGCTCGAGTTTTGAACCATTCACTAAATTCTTGACTTTGGGTTTTGGCCTTCATCCACTTTCCTCTTTTAGTGCCCCTATTAACACTTTCATCAAACTCTCTACAAAGGCATCAATATATTATTGGTTAAAACTACATAATAAGTTTATATGGCAAGATATAAAGGATAGGAAATTATTATCATACCTAATAAGATATGTCAATTGCATCACAATTGAATAAGAGGTATCGATGAGCTTGAGCTTTCGATATGAAATCTATAGAAGATGGTTTACCATTACTTTTCCCTCCTATAGGGCGACTAAGACTTGAGAAATAATCAATTGCATATATTTCACATACATCATTGTGATCATAATTGCGACCTTCTCTGTTTAACCTTGTTTCTACACCTCCATGCGAATATCTTGAGCAAAAAGTCAAAGCCTCCTCTATCAAATACCCTTCAGCAATAGAACCTTTTGGGTAAGCTTTATTTTGAACATAACTCTTCAGTCTGTATAAATATATTTCAATAGGGTACATCCATCGAAATTGAACGGGGCCACCTAATCTCACTTCATTCGGCAAATGAATAGGTAAGTGAACCATTTTTTTGTGTTAAAGGGTTGAGATACCCCTTTTGTATCCCTCTAAATTTAATTTCATTCTTTGCTGACCAAAAAAAAAAAAGTGAACCATTTTGTCAAAAAAACGGGAGGGAGGGTAGGAGGTCTGTTACATTACCGATGTTACAATAATAATATTAATATTATTAATAATACAATTATAAAATGATAAAAATAATAAAATTAAGAAAATAATAAATTTATAAAATACTAATAGTATTTGTATCATTATTATTTATTATATAAAGAAGATATATAATTTGGAAACTTCCTTTATAGTCCTATGAGGAATAAGGAATATATATTTATATGTGTTTCTAGTTTATTTTTACATTATATATATGTTATTATGTTTCATATTCTTAATGCTTATCATATTCGTTTACCAACAGGAAAATGGTTGATGATGAAATTCCTCATTCAAAATCTGGTAGAGGACCTACTAGATTAAAGATGTACCAACCAGTCCTTGGGCTTCGTTGACCAGTAGTAATGTTGGGGCCACGTAAGCGGGGTCTCGCGAGCGGTGTGGGTCAGTGTCTCGCGAGGCACGTGCACCAAGGAACCAAAGAGTGGTCAGACATCGATCACCAGGATGTACTGACGTGCCACTAGGAAGTGTGGAGAGGTCGGACATCAGGGACTCGAACAACAGAGCTGGGCCACGAGATGTGGATCCCAGACCACGCACCAGTTATCAGTAAGGGAGAAGCCTAGGTCACGAGAGTCCATGCATGTGGAGTGGATGACATGTTCAAGCGTAACACAAGTATAGAGTCGTTGGAAAGGATACGACTTGTGAGGGTCACGTTCCAACAGTGAGCTGCATGCATGGTGCATGGACAGCTAGGGCGCTTCCAGGACGGGTGACCCTAGAGATCAGGTGCACGAGGAGGCATCCAGGTGGTCATCATGTCAGAGGTTGCACTCCAGTTAGGGAACCCCACACGCTAGGTTATCCTAAGAGTGGGTAACAGTGGCGCTGGGGCCCACCCCCTCAGGAAGCCTATTTTGGGTAACGGAAACAGTGGAAACCCTAGGCTATATAAAGGGAAGTAACAAACTTAGTAAGGTACGCTATTCATTTGTGCGGCTTAACACACACAAACACATAAAGCTTTACACTTAATAGTTTTGGTGTTTCCTAGCCTAAATTTGACTTGAGTGTCGGAGTGCAAACGACCTTTAGGGTGCCCTTTGTCTTTGTGTTTCAGGTGTTCAATCAGAAGGAAAGCACGAGTGAACGCAGGGATTCTTGGGCGTGAGATTGTCGTAGACGTTTGAAGGCGTTTCTGGTCAACCGACAAGAACAAAAAACAAGAGGTCAGAAAATACCATTAACTATTGATGTTAACACTAGGCCAAATTCAAAGAATTTTAGCAGTTATCCTGAAGTAGTTGCTCATGAAAGGATCTCTATCTTAACACTCTTCGATACCTCTTTAGGAATTAGTATTTGCATAATAAGTTGTTAATATATCCCCTTTATTTTTGGGGTATTGATATGCATAGTATCGTCTCCATTTGTGGAGATTTGAAGCAATATATTACAACTGATTTAGTTGTATTAGATATTTAAGTCATTTTGTTTTTATTCTTGGCACATTTAATTTATTCGCTATCTTCTTAAGTCGACCTCTTTCAAGGCCATTAGGCCTGCCTTTATTTGGGTCGATTTTTATCTGTTGGGTCTGAGCTAAGTGGGCCAAAGATGTATACTTTAAGTGATCGGGTGATATAAACCACATCAACCAGCATATGACTAAGGGCATAACAATCACTTCACAAATAGGCCAGTCATCTCAGTATACAAAGCCAGTCCCCACCAAACCTTGAGAAAGCATTAGCAAAGAAGAAACATATATAAACCAGAATATCATAAGTTCTTCCTTCTTGTCTTTCCACAAGAGAAATTATGTAAATAAATTGGGCCGACTTTGGGGGTCCAAATAGAAGAATAAACTAGAATAGGGTGTGCTTAGTAATTTAAGTAGGGTGTGCTTAGTAATTTGAGTATGGTGTGCTTAGTAATTTGAGTAAGGTGTGCTTAGTAATTGGGCTTGTGCCAAGCCCACCTTTCATAACAAGTGCTTAGGTTTAGGGTTTCTTTGACCTACCTTCTAGAAGGCTTCTCACAAATGACACCCTTACCCCTTTATCTTGTTCTTCAAGACACTCTCTCCTATAAATAGAGTGTCTTGCCTCATGTATTCACACATTGAATTTGAATATAGTAAACAAATTTTGCAGGAGTGTTTTTGTGAGATTTGAGAGTTCTCATAGTGGGTCTTATCTTAAGTGCAATGCACTTCAACTGGTGGCTCTACACCACTTATCTTGGAGCCTCCCACCTTCCAAGTGGTGTGACACCACCTCCATACTCATAAGCTTTCTTTCTCTTCATCTTTTTCCCTTTTATTCCTTGCGCCTCTTTCTTCATTCCCATTTGTTTAATTTATCTTCTTTTCATTCAGTCATTCCATCTTATATGTTCTTAATTACGCATCATTGCATCATCTTCACCTTATAATTGTGTTTTTCCTTTTGCTCTCTAGAAGTGAACCTTCACACCTACTTAACCAGTTGATTAAGTTTGTGTCCAGTGGGGATCTTCTCTGGGTTCTCACCTTAAATTGTAATCTAAAAAATCATAAACAAAAGTGAAACCCATAAAATGTGCAATCTTAAAATTAACTCACATCATGTGGTAATCAGAGCATGGTTCTAATTGTGCTTATCTTTCCATAATTGATTTTTTGCTTTAAATTCCAGCACACTTCAATATTTCTTTCATCTTCTAGAAATTTAATTCCGCTTTACAATTCAACACCTTTCAATTCTTGTCTTTACAATTTCACCTTTTATTCATTAAACACTTTAAATTCTGCTTTTAAATTGTTTGGGTCATTCTTTTTCTTTCCTTGCTTATTTTTGCTTGAGTCTTATGTTCTTAGTGTTCTAGGAGTCTTTAAATCCTTTCTACTTATTTTTCTTTTAATTGTGAAGAACTAAAAGCAACTAGATATTTGTTTGAGTAGAAGTTAATTTAGTTCCAAACAAAGAATTCAAGTGATCATATGAATTGAATCTCAATCTATTTGTGAAAATTGAAAGTGAATTAGAATATGCATGCCAAGATTATGGATATTTTGAATCCATAAAACAAAATCATAGACAAACACGCAAAAAAGTTAGTACAATTCACTTTTCAAGTTCAAAAGTACTAAAAAGAGGATTCTTTTTATGTGGCAAATTGTTTTCAACTTTGTGGAATTTTATCCTTCTTGCTTTTACAATTTTTAAGAACATCAAAACTTCATAATCAAATGTTTAAGTAAGTTTCTTTGAGTCTTACAAGTGATTTTTCTTGTTTGTCTTGATTTCAGTTATGTCATTATCTTAATTCCAATTTGGTTTAGCTTTCTTTCTTTAAAATTTTCTTGCTTGTCTTTAAATTTTCATATGTTTTGTTGGGGGTTTTCTTTGGTGAGGAAGTGTTAAGAGCTCTGACTTCTTTCACTTGAAGTGTTGCTACCAAGTGTAGACCTTTTGGAAAAATTGAAAAACCTTTCTTGAGTGAAGTTAACCTTTTCCCATCCTTACTAAATAGCCAAGTGATACACGTGAGTGAGTGCATTAATTGTTATTTTCACTAATTGTTTGTTTTCTTTGTGCAACATCATGTATCATTTATCTTCAGGGGAATCTTCTAAACCACAATATCCTCAAAAGGCACGTCTTTTGGGGGAGTTTGAGGATGCCAAGAGAAGCTTGGCCCACACAGATGAAGAAATGAGACAAGTAGTAGAAAGAATGCTCCAGCTTGAAGAGACTCAAGAGAGAATAACTAGAGAAAGGAAGCGCAAACTAGGTGCACTACAAGGTTTCATGGGCACTATAGGAGTCAAGCAAAAGACCAAGATTGGAGAGTGCACAATTTTGAAGAAAGGCGCCATCAACACCAATCACCGAAGACTTCTTTTCCTTTTGTAAACTTACCTACTTTTAGTGGGGATAGTGACCCAAATGTATATTTAGGATGAGTAGCTAAAGTAGAACAAATCTTTAATGTGTATGAGGTCAAAAAGGATGTGTAGCTAAAGTAGAACAAATATTTCCCTTCCTCTTTTTTATCTTCCTTTTGCACCATCCCTTCCATTCCTCTTTATGATATCATGTTTGTGTTTTAATTTTGGTTATCACTTGTCTTTCTTCATCTTATGTTCTTTCCATTTCCATTTCCACGATCACCCGAGTTCAGGCGCTCTGTGGAATGATTAAATGATGCGTAGTGGAATTGTCCTCCTACGCTTACGATAATTGGGGTTAACTTGGAGCACGAGCGGGTACTCGAGTTTAAGCACCCTAAGGGGTGAATGAACCATTCTTAGCGTAGGGTAAGATGACTGAGCTCGGAAAGGTGCGACTATCTCGGTAAGCACTCTTCGAAGTAAAGCTTGACGACATCAAGATGTATAGCCTTTGGCCAAGTTGGTGAAATACACCTATGCACATCGAGATTTAGCATAGGCTTGTTGTGGATATGGTGTATAGTTCGTGAAAAGTTTAGTTCCTTGTTAAGTGAGAATTCCCTTGTTGACCATGCTTAGATTTTGCCTAAGTTGCATTCTTGTTATCTTTATTACTTCATGCTCAAGACGGGTTAGCTTAAGTAATAAGGTTATCCACATATGTATTAACAGTAGTTATTACGCTTAAGCTAGCTGAAGTTTACTATGTTAAGTAACGATACATGCATTGGCAAAGATATTCGAGAACAATTAGGCATAAGGAAAAGTAAATGTGTTGTTAAATATAAAGTGTTCAAGTGGTTAGAAAGTGTAGCATATCACAGGCCTTAAGCGTTCAAGCTAATCACCCGTAAGTTGACCATCAACTACGGTTTTACCCGGGCCAAGTTCTGTGTAGTCAATCTCAGGGTGAAGACCTAACACTTGTTCGATGGCTGCTTCAAATCCCACAAGGTAGGATTGGGCAGTATCCAACTTGAATGCCTCAGCTTCATTGGCAAAATATTCATCCTTTCGGGCCAGAGCTCCTTTATGTTTATCGACTTCAGCTAAGAGCTTGCCCCTTTCTTCAGTTAGATGTGCAACCTCTTGGGTTTGTTTTGTTGCCTCCTTAGTCTTCTCAGCTAAAAGTCGCTCAATTTCTTGTTTCAAGCCTTTGGAATGCTTGAGCTCATTTTGTAGGTGTTCCATTTCCTTGCGGAGCTAAGCATTCTCTTAAGCCTTCAAGTCCTCCGCCACCCTCCGATCTTTCATCCTTGTTACATCCAAGCAACTTGTGGCGAGGGCTTTTCCAAATTACTTTATGGCTTCACGAGGGCCTTCTCCAAGTATGAAGGAACGTCAAGGCTCGGGTCCCATATGCTTTTCCCTTTGGAGCTCTCCGCTTCGCCTTCTTGTCATATCACGAGGCAGAGCTTGGCCTTCTAAAGGAGCAACATGATGGGAAGGAGCCCTTCCATTTGAGTGAGAATGCTCGATAAGGGCAACGATAACCTTCCTTTTTCTTGTAAAGACAAGCCCTGAGGTGGTTTCCTCGTCTTCATCAGTTGGGGTTTGGGTAGCGGTGACAAAAGCTTTTAGTTTTTGAGTTAAGGAATCCTTGGGCATCTAGGCAGCTGCCCTCATCCTCTTAGCCATCTCTTCTAGCTCTTTCTTATTGATTTTGGATAACATCATTCCTGCAAAGAAAACAAGAGATGGTTAATAACAATAGTTAAATAAGTCACACCAAGAGTAGGGAATGAGGAGTACCGGTATAAGCCTTTAGAGCACCAAGAGTGAACTCTTTGCTCAGAAGGAACGCGGTATCAAACACAACCTTTAGGTTCATCAGGAACTTGTAGACCTCCTGATCTGAAAGGGGCTGGTCTTCCAAGTGTCGAGCACTCTGGAATCGTGGTTTTTGGGTCCAATACAAAGGAAACCTGTCCAGAAGGGTCATATATCCTTTGTTACATCGGAGTTTTAGGAATTTGCCTTTAAAATTTTTATTGAAAGATTGAAATAGGGTGAGCAAAGCTCTTCCAGGGGCACCGTTAAAGGATACCCATAGTTGACGACCTAAGTGTTTGCCCTCGAAGAAATAAAGAAAGATTTCCACAGTCGGCGAAAGGCCAAGTTGGGAACAAATAATGGTGAAAGCACGAATGAATGCCCAACTATTAAGGTGTAGCTGGCAGGATCTACGTTGAGCTTGGTGAAAAACTCTTTTTCGAAAATAGATAAGGGGAGGTGCAAAATGACCTTTTTGAAAACGGTGGCATAAATATAACAGAATGGACCATCGGGTCCGAGTATTCATCGCAACATACTGGCTCATCCTCCCTACACGAAATTGTTCTTACAAATCTATCATGTTCTTTACCGAAATGACAACCACTTTTTCTTAAAGTTACACCATTTTCACGAGAGGTATAAAAGGAGGTTTCATCTAAAAGATTTTGGGGTGCTAAGTATACAAGGTTTTGTAATCCATTACAGATTATATCCAGAACAAACACAAACACGAAACAGACAGAAGCATTGTTCAGACCAAAAAATATGAGCAATTTAAGATTAAAATAAGGACACATTCTAAAGTCATACAATGCAATCAGAAAGTAAGCAACAATCATCGACAAAAAATGATAAATCCAGAGAGAATCCAAGCTCAGACAATATTATCGGCAAGATGAATGCTCAATGATGGAGAAAGGTAAAGAGAAAATACCTGTTACGATAAGTGATTAAGAGGAAGGAGTTTCTTTGCTACGGAAGATCTTGAGTGCGCGAGAGTTTCTGGAGTGATGAAGTGGAAGTGTGGAAAAGAAGTTGAGAAGTCTGAGAGGGTTTTAGAGGTTTAAGAGAAATGAAACAGTGAAATGAGAATAAGTTTTCAAACGTTGGCTTATACAAGTATGGGAATGCCAAGCAGTAATAATTTCCCACCGTTGATGAGGATGTACGCTTTGGATTAAGTGTGGTGAGATGTAACCTAAAAAATGTTTCGTTTATCATGCCTTACCTACCCGCTGGGGAAGACGTCGCGTCAACCACCAAAGCACTAGAAAGCCTTTTTGCTTAGCCAAGCTCAACGCGAGCTTGGAGACTTGTGTACTGGACAAGAGTGCATGTTTGCTCGGTACCTCGGTTTGGGTATGGTCAGCTTGACTTTGGGCCTGAAAGCCCGACCCAGTTTCGTTGGTAAGCCCGATGGAGAATAATTAAAATAGAGAAAATAATAAGTTTGGTCATATATTAATATAAAGTTGTTAGTTAAATAATATGTCGATATATACACAAAGATGTTAGTTAAACAAATATATGCATAAATTTGTTAGTTGAATATATAAAGTTGTTAAATAAGTGGAGAGCACCCGAAAATAAAGGTGCACAAGATTCTTTTTTGTTGTTAGCATCGTGAGTGAAGGTGGCCCGTGGACAAAATATTTTCCTGCTGTTAGCACCCAAACGTGAAAGGTGTGCGTGAGCAGGTGGATTTTAGTTATTATTTTATGCTTTCAATAGAGATTATCTTCTCGTGAGTGAAAGCCGTTAGAGGAATAACTATGAAAAGGGCTTGAGACCCCTGGTAAATGTATGCTGTTTTTTAGTACTAGAGACTAAAACTGATTATTATTTTGTATGCTCTCACTAACTTGATCGTCAGAGTGTGATCAACAGGTAGAGCCCCTTCTGTTTCAGCGGAACGTTGTTCAAAGTGTAACAAGAAGAGATAGTCTAGAAGCGGGGCTTGCCATTCAGTCCAACCGAGGGTTAAATAACAATAACAAATAAAATAACTTCTTATTTTAGAAATATCCACGATATAAACTTTTAATTCTATTTTACATATATATATACTGTATTTTTTTAATTAATTATTCACTAAAATAAAAATTATAAAAATTGTGAATACACTTTCACGATATGTGTTTTTGCTAGTTAATATTTAAAATATTAATAATTATAAAATAAGAAAAAGAGTACTAATAATAAAATTAAAATTAATGGTAATTGTAAGGATCTAGAAAATTACTTTAGAGTAGAAGTGGTATATTTTAAATGACTCCTGAATAATTTTAAATGAAAAGGGCATATAAATAGAAATTCAGTTATTCAGGTTTCATTTTAAAAAGAACCACCATCTCTCT
>Ga0123341_1005516_pt1 | contig 11299 bp, 6 predicted proteins | sample Turbeapinknodule_FD_89959 | JGI IMG/M metagenome (GOLD analysis project Ga0123341, IMG submission 89959) | Root nodule microbial communities of legume samples collected from Mexico - Turtle bean Mexico pink nodule | ecosystem: Host-associated > Plants > Roots > Nodule | place: Mexico: Nepantla... | reverse complement strand
TCAGTAAAGCTAATCCATCATCAAGAATTAGGTAATGCAACCCTAAGCGGTATCCACCTCGATAAACGGGCCCAACAAGGTAGGCCCATTAGAATAATATAAATAGCACACATTCCAAGGAGTGAGGTATGTCATTTATTACTGTTCACCTACCTGAGAGCTGACCACCCGCTTTATTGACTTGAGCGTCGGAGTGCCTTCGCAGGTACCCCCACCATCCGGTGATTCGCCCGACGACCGAGAGCCGAGTACCGAAGGATAAGCCAGAAGACGAGAAGAATCACAGTTCATCACACAGTCACCTGCCCGACCGAAGGAAAGAGAAGAAGACTTCAATAGTTCTCTAGGTCCCATCTCCCTAGCAGAAATAAGTTGTATAAGATATCTTCTTCTATTTCAATTTCGTTCTCAACCCATAAATGTTTTGATATCAATTTTCATTATGTTGCTTGCGTAATGATCAGCTGCAAACACCAATATTGAAGTAGTATACAAAATTCATAGTTAATAATGTTAGGGGTTTTGTGAGATTGATGAAGTGATCCTTTTTATACTGAAATATTTATAAAATATCTTACTTAAAAAAATCACCAAGAGTAGTAATACATTGACGAAATTAGAATTAAAATATATAAATAATATTCTCAATGTGAATGACCTATATACTTAATATTTATTAACAAGTCTAAATGCTTATATAAAATTTATATTGATATATAACTTAGCCTAATTGCCACCATACCTCATGAACCAACAACAATAATACCATTAGCCTAATTGCCACCAATACAATGCAAAAATATCACTATTAAAGTTTGGCAAACACTTCTTCAATAAAACTCCAAATTCATTCTCTCCTCACTGTAGGAAAAAAAAACGTTTTCTCCAAAAGTTACACATTTTCCTCACTGTAGATCCAAAATTACACATTTTCCATGTCAGCTTAAAATGTCACACGTATATCACGTACTCAATTGTTACTTAGATTAAGGAAATTAACAAAAATACCAAATTAAATGATTTAAACAAATTTAAAATCACATTCAACAAACTAAAAATCGAGGGAAAAATTGATTTATATTGATCCCAAAATTGATATTAAACACTTTTAAAAAACATTACCGACTTACCTATTTGACCCATTAAAGTATAAAGTGTCGTATAAAAGTACCATTTAAAACTTGTAGAATGAAAGTAAAAAAAAAAATAAAGCTAAGGGCAGGGTAGTCTACAGGGATGCTCCTGCAGCCTCAACCTGAAGAAGGGAAGGAAACCTGAAATTAATGCCTACAAATTTGAAAAAGAAAAAGAAAAAGAAAAAAGAAAATGTTAGATTGGTAGCACACACTCTAAATATGGATGTCGTAACGTTCGGAATCATAGTGGGCATTATAATCCTCTTCTTAGTCATTGTTTGCTTCATCACAATCGAAGGCACTTGCAAGTCACGCTCCTAATTCAACTTTCTGCTACCTTTCTCTTCTTCAATTCTTTCCAATTCCCATGGCATTCGGTACAAAGAGTGTGGATTATTTGCCATTCCTTCTCCTCTGTTTCGCTCTTCTCTTATGTTTGGATCTGGGAATAGCTCACCAGTCTCACTCCCATTCCCATTCCCATTCTGATTTCTGTGGATCCGATGCCCATCATCACTGTGAAGATCACCACCATCATCACCATGACCATGACCATGACCATGGCCAAGCCCACGCGCATGGCCATAAGAACAAGATTGATGGTAAGTATAAGCTTCCCGAAGAGTTGGCGGAGGAGGAGGATATGAAACTATACGGCTTCGGTTTACCGCATCATCATCACCCTCACGATACTACAGAACTATCGGGTTTCGGTATGTTTGCAGATTTTCCCTCACGTCTTTCTCACCCTTCCTTTTTTTTGTGTTTTCTGAACCTCTTTGTGACGATTTGAAAATTCGTAATTTCAATTGCAACTCGTGTAAAGTAGTTCAGTGTGGTGTTTTGATTGCCAGATTAAGGGAATTAGATCTATAAAAGCTTCGTGGGGAGATGTTGTCCTAGCTGATGTAGGTTTTACGTGCAGAGTGTGGAGAGGGTTTATAGACTGATGGAGAATTTTGTTATCATTGTAGAGTTGAAATGATGAAGCCTGTGTTTAGTGCAACTTATAATGATTTTTCTACTTAAAATGGGGCGATTGGGATTCCGCAAATGTTCGGCAGATACTTACATAACATGTATAAAAGTCACCAAGTTAATTTCCTTGCCGTAGCTATTTCCCTATGAAACTTTGAATTTTATTTTTCTGTTAATTTATGTTGTATAGTACGGTTATTGGGTGATAAATGACTACTAGCTTACCTCCAATTAGTGGAAAACTGTTTGTTTAAGTCAGTCCTGTTATAGCAGATCATACTCATGGTTTCCCTTGTCCGAAAGAAGTACAATTGGACCAATTCAACTTGAGACACATACCACTTTTTCAATACATATTGGAGTTGAATGCTCCTCTCCTCCATTAGGCTTATGCATATTTCTGTCTATTAAAAGCGGCCTCCTTTTACTAGACTTTTCATCTCAGTAACAGGAAAAAGAAAAGTCCCATTCATTATGATATTCGGAAACTCTTATTTTTTTGTATGGAGATTAAGATTATCTTGTAAATGTCTCTTCCTCTTCAGGAATTTCTAATAGAATGCATGTTCCCTTTTAACAGTTTTATTTTTGGATAAAAACATATAAAAAATAATAGCATGAGATGCATGCTGTTTATGCTATTTCTAAAAGGTTGAATCTTCTGATTGTTTCCAATTTGATGTTTATATAGTTCATTTATTTTTGTTGTAGGCCTTTGGTTGAATGCATTGGGCTGTTCATTTCTGGTGAGCATGGCTTCTCTTACTTGCCTCATTGTCCTGCCTGTAATTTTTGGTAAGTAGTTTTTTTGTTTTGCATTTTGTACAGTAGAAATTATTTATTTCTCGATATGAAAGGCTTATCTACAGTATACAAAACTGAATGCTCTGGATCATTCACCTATTTCAGTACAAGGGAAACCATCCAAGGCTGTTGTTGATTCATTGGCTTTATTTGGGGTCAGGTTTCTTCTACCAACTTTCTTTGGTCTCACTATCTTGAGGTTTCTTTTATTACTTTTCTTTCACCATGTTTATCAATTTTCACTTTCAGTTGAGTGTCTACTGTCTAGTTTGTGAATTGATTGAAACTGGACCGGATCTAAGAAAGAAAAAGTTGTATGCGATGCATATTTATTGCTTTTGACTGATGTCAATATCAACAATTCAAGTTAAAAAAAAAATGGTGCTAACTATGTGTTAGATATTATGAGATATTATAGATATTGTTAGATATTTCTATCATGTAATGGGCTTAGCCCATATATTGAGTATGTTTATTTTCCTACATAAACATAACCCTATGTGTTCAGTATACACAAGGGATTTATCCTCTTCTTCTTTTCTTTTATTTTTATATGGTATCAGAGTTCTTTAAAGTCTATCTTAGTGAGAAGTCTATCTTAGCGAGAGTTTGTTGGGCTTATCAGGTCATTCACTATCGGTCTGTTATCAGACCACCCATAATATATAGTCACATGTATGAGTTGGAGGGTCTCAACGTGATGGGGTGTGTTGGAGATCCCACATCTTCTAGAGATAAGGACATTTCATAGTATATAAGTGGGTGTAAACCTCACCTTATAAACTGGTTTTATAAGTTTGAGTCAGACTTAAAATTCACTTATTAATATGATATCAAGATTGAGTTTGTTATTTCAAATGATCAATTAGCAGATATTTTTACTAAACCCTTACGAGAGCCTAGGATTGATTACATTTGTAACAAGCTGGGTGCATATCAGCTTGAGGGGAAGTGTTAGATATTGTTAGATATTATGAGATATTGTAGGTATTATTAAATATTATAGATATTGTTAGATATTTCTATCATGTAATGGGCTTAACCCATATTTTCAGTATGTTTCTTTTTCTATATAAACATAACCCTATGTATTCAATATACACAAGGGATTTATCCTATTTTCTTTTATTTTATTTTAATACTATGAAAAGAAATACAGATGGCTACTAGCCAATCAAGAGACCTTAATCTTTCCAAATCTCTCTACATAATTCTTTCTTGACTTTATTCTTTCTCGCCCTCCTCTCCCCTTTTACTGTGTCATTTCCTTCTTACAGAATTCTCCCCTTGGGTACCCTATGCTGCCTGTCTCATGTGCAGGTGGTTATTCCCTTTGCCACCAGTTGCATTACTTATTTCAGCTTCTAATCCTCTGCTTTGTCTCCCTTTCTTCCTGTGGTATGCCTGTTATAGATAGTTTGTTGAAGAAATTTATTTGTTTTACTTTGTGGCAGATACGATACTTAGAGATCATTAAACAGCACCACCTAAGGCCCTGTTTTGGGGAGATCAATGGAATAAACTGTGATGCTTAATTCACAACTTTTTAATATTGTCTCCTCTTTCGTAGCAGAATTTGTAAAAATAGAAGAGCCTTGGTACTTGAGATTTCAAACATGTTGGATTTTAAACTGAAGTTTGATTTTCTCTTTTAAATTGCTGGTGACTGATGGTGATTTCAGTGATGGCTCCTGCACCATCAAATTTCTTACTTTCCTTTTTTATTTTTTGTTTTTCTTTTCATTAATGGGAGCAATTTGGGGGTAAAATTAGGTACTACTGTAATTCTTGTCATACATATTGTTAAAATTTGAAGTGATGATAAAATATTCTGCAAATATAAATTTGATAGGATATTATTTATTTTTTTGGGTAAACAAAAAAATAAATTATTCTTTGATTTAATTGAGGATAAAACAAACATACAATTACTATGTGCTTAACATTTGTCATTTCCTGGGCTGGGGGTTGCATTATTTGGCATTGTGCAAATATTGTATGCCGTTATTTTAGGATTTCATATGCAGAAGAGTGTCACTATTTTGATAGATCAGATTTTTAAGCTCTGCTTGAAGAATATATTGATGTTCTTACTTCATACATGGGGAATCTGCTTTTGGCTATTTAGAGGTGTTTCATTGAACATGCAAAAAGGCTGACAAGCTTTAGTTTTATTACAGGAAGATAACTAGTTAGCTTGATCTGTGCCCTAAAAGTTATGTCATCATTCTAGAAAGCTCCTTTAAGCTGTACCCAATGAAAACTATTTTCCTGCATTCTACATTGACACAAATCATTATGCTGTTATTTCTGTGATTGATTTGACTGGAGCCTGAAACTTTGAATCCTAGTTACTTCACCACATGAAACAAGGATAATGATTGGGTTATTGGTGGCAAACCAAAAATTGAAATTGCAAAAGGAAACAGAGAACATAGGAAAAATGGTAATACTGTATTGTTGGATCAAAAGGCAGAAGGGAAAATACAGGAAACATGGTTCCTGTTCGTAGAGCAAAGCTTCTTCAAAGAGTTATTGCTCTCTATCCATAACCAACTCTAAATAAAGGACAAGATGCCTCTCTCGCCTCACACTCCCTAATATAACCTTTCCAACTAATTGGCCCCACATACAATGTGTGTATCACTCTCCCTAGCCAGCTCATCATTCCCTTGCACTCTTATTCCTCCTTTCATACATTCTCCAAATAATGGGCCTATTAGCAATTTGAGGAAAAATACTAGTCTTTGGGCCTAAAGGTTTATTTGGGCTGCTAACAATTACAAACTATTTGCTTTTTTCTTCTTTTTCACAACGATGACAATTATAACCTGTTTTCCAAAGCAAATACAAGATTCTAATAATTATCTCCACATTAAGTGCCTCCATCCAACCCAAGTTTGTTCTATAACCAACAAATCTGATATACCTGAAGTATTTACCATGTCATTTACATTCCCATTTCACTTAGTTCATGCATTCTTATATACGTGTCTACAGTGTTAAAGGACATCTTTTCTCTAGTGTTGTTATTGACATTTCTTCTATAGTACTCTTCTTTCTAGATGCATGATACGTGGTTGCTTTGATGTAGTTTTGTGTATATTTAAAAATTGGAATATCTTATTTCTTGTGATGCCATATCTCATGTCTTTTGTGTTTAAATTCTTGAAAAATCTGTATGTGACATTTTTTCTTTCTTATTTCGTTGTCATGACATTTTATACTTTTATATGGTTTGGAAATTGTGAGGGTCAGCAAATGCTAACTAGGAAAAGTTACTAAATTACCTTTTTCAATAACTTCTTAAATATCTACTTTTGTTTCTGCTTCACTTCATTCTCATTGACCATGTCTTTTGCAGGCAGGAGCTATGTTGGGGGATGCATTTCTTCACCAATTACCGCATGCTTTTGGTATGAAACGCATCAGAACCTATCTTCTATATTAGTTTGTCTTTGTTAATTTATTTTTTGTTGTAAATTGGGGATTATTAGGTTAAAAATATCCTAATATCTCTATAGTAATTAGGAAAAAATATCCTTTGAATCTTCACATTCATTTCATTAGATTTTATTTCCTTTTTCAGTAGAATGTGATTATTACAAATAGAGTTGAGAATCTAATTAGCTTTAGTCTAGTTGGTATCAAAGCTACTAATCTTGGGGGTTTGTTCCTCAACCATAGTTTCCGCCTTGTCTGCCACTGTCCTTGAAGACTGTGGTGTAACAGAAAGGTGTGTCCCACACCAATGATCATAACGCTGAACCCTAACAAAAATGCCATGTGCCACCACCAATGTTAGCATGTGTAGCCCATGCATCTTGTTCCAGTTGCACTAAAACATTGCCTTTGCTACAATAGATAGGATTGTATTGAACTATGAGTCCATCCCAAGGGGTGGTAACATCTTATTTGGCTTTGATTTGAGTAGATTAGTTTCTTGTTCTCTTGACAAACAATTCTTTTTTTACATTTGTAGTTTGTGTTTTTTCCTCAATGGAGGCAAAATTTACTCCTATGGTACTATTGATCTTCCTAATGTGGTGGGTCCCTACCAATTTGATAGCCAAATTATTTGCAATGGAGCTAGTACATTTTAGAGGATTCCAAAAGGACGGTAAGGATCAAACCACATCAATAGTGGAGGATGGGGGTGAAATGACCCTAATTTTGAGATTTGGGATAATGAAGATTCTAATCATGACCTGGATGTGACATTCCATGGTTCTCGACATAAGTTGAAATGACATGTTTTGCCGATGTACGGTTTCAAATCAACCAATTAAGTAAGATCTACCCTCATTCAAATTAACACCTTTGGTATCAGAGCTCCCAAGAGACTTTGCTTTCACATTTCTTCTTTACTGTCTTAAGTATGGTTTTTTTTTTTATGGTTGCATGAGGTTCAATCATTTCCTTTGATTACTGGGGTTGCCTGAAGTGCACCTAACTTGTGATTTTGTCACTGTTGTTTTTGCTGTTGTTGGAGCCGTTGTCTGCTGCCCTTGCCTTTGTCTGTCGCCTACTGTTTGCCGCCACTAGAGTCATTGGAGCTATCGTCGTCACAACTGTCATCATTAGAGCATCTAATTAGACCGACAATCTTACCACGAGATTCATCATCCTCCAATAAGATTTAGGGACGACACTCTTAGGTTTTTTTGTTTTACTTTTTATTTAGGGGGGGGGGCTAAGGAATCCCTTTTATTTATTTTAGCATGGCAACTCTTGTAAGCAATGTTGATATTCCACATTTGTCTGATGACGCCTTAATGGTCAAAATTCTCTCTAGTGCACTCAATTTATAAGAAGCATAGTAGAAGGTATGAGGTAGGCTCAACCATATTGAAGGAGTGACCATATGTCATGGTTACCCTAATTTCCAAATTTAGGACAATGAGGATTCACGAATTATTACATGGTTATGAGGATCCATAGCTATAGAAATCAGTAGAAATTATATGTTCTATTGTAGTGCCCATGAAATTTGGGAAGATCTTGTAAATACTTATTCCATGCAACATGGCATCTCTACATGTTGAGTTAGAAAGCAAGATCTTTGGTGCCTGGCAAGGCACTCTTTTTGTTGCGGAATATTATGGAATGTTAACGGGGCATGTGGATTGAAATGGACCACTATCCAAATTTGAAGCTAGCAAAGATGTTGTCACTCTAGCGCAGTTAGTTAAAAATCTCAAATATTCAGATATTTAAGCTCTTATCAAGAATGAATTCTAAATATGACCCTATTAAGGCACAAATTCTTGGAAAGGAAATACCGCCTTCTCTTTTCAAAGTCTTTTACATTGTTCGAGGTGAGGAGACTCGTTGAATAGTTAAGATAAAGGAGCCCCTGCATGAGCTACCATGTTCTTTGGAAAGGCTTCCAATCTCGGGGCTTCAAATCTTGGAAACATAAAACTCAGCTTAAGAGGCAAGGAGCATCGTTGGTGCTCTCATAAGGAGACTTGCTTCAAGCTACATGGAAATGAGAAAACTCGTCTGGTAGAACTATGAGGACAACCTTCAAGGAACGCATATCGGTCAACTTCAGACTCTGAAAATTCTAGCAAGACTCCTCCATCTTTTTTAATTTAAGAAGGAATGTTTGCACTACATGTTGAAATTGAACATCTAAAATCTCTCATGAAGTTTAGCAGTAAACCACCTTCTTGCTTTTATAACCATGACTGGTAAGAACTCCAATTCCTCTTTTAATATTTCTAAAACTTTATGTAAAGACTCTTAGGTTGTAGACTCTGAAGTGACAAATCACATGACCTTTCATTCATCTCTTTTAACATCATATGTTCTCCTTCTGGTAACCACATTATTGTTGCTAATGGGACACATATCCTAATAATTGAACATGGTAATATTTCTTTCTTGCCATCCCTCACCCTTAAAGATGTTTTATGTTCCAAAACTTTTTAATAACCTTATTTCGTTTAAAAACTTACTCATGACCTAAATTGTTTTGTAACCTTTTTTCTCAATCATTGTGTTTTTTTGAAGATCTTGCTACGAAGAACACGATTGGAACTGTTAAGGAACAAGGAAGACTATATTGATTTAACAACTTAGAAACTAAGGATAATATCAGTAGACAAACTACTACCCCTTGTCTCTAGTGTCACACTACTAAGTCCTCTAAAACAATGGCTTCTCCATTGTTGTCAAGGACATCAATATTTTTTTCTTCTAAAGTCTATTTTCTCTTCCTTATTTTCTAAAACAATCCATTGAGTCATTTAAATATGATGTATATCAACTTGCAAAGCACCATCATGCCTCTTATCCTCCTAGTAATGCAAAGTGTTCATCCTTTTGATTTGGTTATTTTGACGTTTGGGTCTTGCATCAAACTCTAGTATATTGGTGCTAAATGGTTTGTCACTTTTACTGATGATTGTATCCAGAAGAAAAATATGAAGTGTCATATGGATTTTCTTCAGAAGAAAAATATGAAGTTTTTAACTTATTTGTCAAATTCTTTTGTACGATAAAAACACAATTTGGAAAGTTAATGGAACGCTTACATTCTAATAATGGGAAGGAATATGCAAATCATGAATTTTTCCGAAAATGGTATTATTCATGAATTTAACATGAGTGGATATATCACAACAAAATGACATTGCTGAAAACAAATAGGCATCTTTGTGAGGTACACAAACACTTCTTTTCCAAATGTATGTCCTTAGATCTTATTGGAGCGAGGCTGTCCTTGTTGCTTCCTTTCTTATCAACTGATTACCCTCCCGAGTTCTTGATGGCTTGAGTCCCATTGAGTCCATGTCTGTTCCTTATCTCTCTAGTCTTTATAGTAAGGTGTTTGGATGTGTTGTGTTTTTTCATATTCATAGTCAATTTTGTAGGAAGTTAGATCCTAAAGACGTTAAATGCATATTCATTGATTATACTTAAAATAAAAAGGGATATTGTTGTTACCATCCTCTGAGTCGAAAGTGTTTACCTCTATGAATGTCACTTTTGATGAAACTAAATCCTTTACATGCGTCATCAACTTTAGGGGGAAAGTTCTTTTAAAGCTGGGTCTTCTAAATCTCTTGAGTCATCTTTTATCCATTTCATATAGGTATCATCTCATAGTGATACTACTATTGGTACTCCTATACTTTTCCAGATACATCTCGTGTGGATGTCTCTGAAGTTGCTCCTAACAATGGCAACTCTATTCCTTAGTAAGGGTCTAGAAATTAGTCATCTAGATTCCTATACAATACTAGGGGAGACAAAAGAAACCTAACCCAATCCAAGAACAACTCCAATTGTCTGAGCTAGGAGTAAGTGTTTTTTCTTATAACACCTTTGAACCTTTGAATAATTCCTTGAATAATAATTGTGAACTTGACCTTGATGTCTCATATTGATATTAGTCTCATGGTACAACTCGTGACGCATCTCACATGGATGCTTCTAAAGTTGCTCTTATCAAAGGTAAGTTTGTTCCTATGTGCGAATCAACCTTAGAAATTTGTTGTCCAAAGAGATTCTTATGTGTACAAGATCACAGGAGATAGAAGCAACCTAAATTGATCCAAGAATGACTTCAATCGTTTGAGCCAATGGTAAGTGTTCATACTTTTTGATACTTTATATGGATGAAAAAAAAAAATCCATACTTGCGAATAGCTGTGGGTAAAATCTATAAAGGATACTAATTGGATACCTACAAGTAATGAGTATGGGTATTTTAATTTCCCGCTTGTTGATGGGGCGAGTATGGGTATTGTGGTATCTAGCTCGCAAATACCCGCTACCCATTAATTATTATTAGTGAATTTATTTTAGCATTTTTAATAAAAGATCGAGTGATCAAAGTATATTAGTGAGAGAAATATTAATCATTGAAGATTTTTTTAGAATTTGATTTTATATATTTATATTTTTTTATTCTGACCTATTAAATTGAAGTTATTTTTAAAAAGATGGGTAAATAGTCGATTCAATACAACAAGTATTGACATATTTTTCTTTTAGTACAAAATGAAAAATAAATCTTAGTACAATAAAATTAATTCCGTTATCTATGTTTGAACTTCGTTAATGGTTGAGGTAATTGAGCATGTGCTTGACCTTTATTAATTGTCACATGGAAAATCAACACTAATATGCAATTAACCTTGAATGGAGCTTTTTACCCTTTACTTTGTTTTTGTAAATTTAAAACCCTTAGTGGTTCCCTTCAAGGTTAATTTCATATTAATCTTAATTTTTTCTTAATAAACATAAGTGACAATTACTAAAGACCAAACACATACTCAATTCCCTCCACCATTAATTAAGTTCAAACAAAACTAATGAAATTAAAGTCATTGTAATCATTATTGTAGGTGATAAAGTTTTCTATATAT
>Ga0123341_1005515_pt1 | contig 11300 bp, 6 predicted proteins | sample Turbeapinknodule_FD_89959 | JGI IMG/M metagenome (GOLD analysis project Ga0123341, IMG submission 89959) | Root nodule microbial communities of legume samples collected from Mexico - Turtle bean Mexico pink nodule | ecosystem: Host-associated > Plants > Roots > Nodule | place: Mexico: Nepantla... | reverse complement strand
TATTTGTACACTTCCTCAAAAAATTAATTTGTTGTGACATTATTTCTTGAACAATTCTTTTACATGCAATGAGCTCAATAAAAAGAAACATGATTCTAAAGTGAACTTATATAGAATTATTATTGTTATTATTATTTAACTCAAAGTTGTTATATTTAAAAAAAAAACTAATAAATTTTAAGAAATAATTAGAATAAAATTAAATTTTTGGTATCTATTTGTAGGTAAGAACAAGTTTGAGAATAAATTAAATCAAAATTCAAGTTTTAAACATCTACCGATTAAACGAGTAAAATTTATGAAATTAAATGCTTATAAAGAATCTGAATAAGTAAAAAATGTGACGAATTAAATTAAAATTAATAGCATAATATTATTAATGGACCAATACTTCAACAATAGGTGAAAATAATCAGTTGGAAGCCCACAAATTATTTCAATAATAAAATGTATAAATAATAAAAAACAGTTTCTTCCTGCACCCTTACATTTTTCTTCCTGCACCCCACAATTTTGTTAATCTCGAAATTGACCTTTACCTATTATTTGAAATTGGGATTTGGGAGTGTGCTACGGATTTATCAATACAGAAGTAAATCATGTTGCTTTCTGGATGAGGGTATTCTGGAAGCAAAATTTACATAAATTATTGATTTTTAGATTACTGAATCCAGAAACCTAATTTCTATTACGGATTGGTGAATCTGTAATGAGTTTTTTTCAATTATGGATTTCCAGAATGAATATTTTCAATTAATGATTAGCGGATCTAGAATGGTTCTTTTAATTATGGATGTTCTACCTTTTTTTTTATTTTAGGTTAATATTGTCATTCATGTACTACCGGAAACACCAATCCAGAAGGTTACCGGAAGTGTCAATCCAAAAATTTACCAAATTTTATAATTCAGAATGAAAAAAAATAGAGTTTTTATATAGGAACAATTGTGGGAGTGCAGTAAGGAAGAAAAATGTTGGGACACGGCAATGAAACTGCAATAAATGATATAATAATTATATCAAGTAACAATTGAAAAATGTTGGGACACGGCAATGAAACTGCAAAACATAACAAGTAACAAATTGAACAGAAAATGATATAATAAAAAGAAACACACGTTGGTTATCCTCTAACTTTACCCCCAAATCCAAAACTTTGATTTGATGAGAATCCAATTTTTGACAACACAACCCAAAAAGAATAACTTTTTGAAGTGTTTCGCTGTAATACAAAAACACTAACTGTATTGAAATCTGTGTGCAAAGTTGAAGCTGTTATGAATGCCCTCAAAGGAGGAAGAGATTCCTTGTACCATTTTATCTTCATTTCGTGCATTAGCGTAACTATTCCAAGAGGGAAAGAAATTAGTTGCAGAACTCTACTATGGAACATGTAGAATTGTAGAGACAAAAAAGCAAAGCAAAGGAACAAACATGTCCTTTTCTTCACCTGTACCTTTTACTTTGCCTTTCCTAATTCAGTCCCTTCTTTTTCTTCTCCAAGTCCAACTCATGATTATCAAAGCCAGATCCTAATTAATCACTTAATTATTTAATTACAATTAATATTCGAAGAACCCCACAAGCAAAGTTTCCTTTTTTAGTCTACAAGGTTGTTCTTTTATTTCATCCTTGTTTCATTGGCTCTGTTTTCACACAACTCGGGACATTCTTTTTCCTTTTTAATTTTTTATTTCAATTTTCTTCTTTTAACTGAGTTGGGAGAAGCAATCCCAAAACCCAATCACCTTCTTATGTTTGTTCACAAAGTTGAATTTGGTATTAACTGAGTGATAAGGAAGGGATTTCATAGATTCATTCACCCTTCAAGGTGCTTTAGCTCAGAGTTCTCTCATGTACATAATTGAAGCTGAGATTTTTCCCATGATGGATTCTACATTTTTGCTTTCTGGGTGCTTTTGAAGCCCACATTCTTGATGGGACTTGTTTTCACCAAATGGGCATGTGCATTCTTACTCTGCTGTTGTTTCATCACTTCTGGGGTATATTCAGGTAAGTTTGCTCGGTTAGCTTCAAAGTTTCATGCCTTATCCAACGTGTTTAGTACATTATCTTACTTGCCTTTGTGTTGTGCTGAATGGCCTTGCCTAGTGGAGGTGTTACATGGGGGTTCTAAAGTGAGAGGAGTGAACTTGGGAGGGTGGTTGGTCATCGAAGGTTGGATCAAGCCTTCACTGTTTGATGGCATTGCCAATGGAGACATGCTAGTGAGCTACTTCGCATTTTGTTTATCCGTTTTTCTTTGAAATACACGAACCTTTGGGGGTTCTGATTACTTTTCTTTTCGTGCTGATATTGAAAAAAATATGTAGGATGGGACAGAGGTGCAATTTAAGTCAGTGACGACGCAGAAGTATGTATCTGCCGAGAATGGGGGAGGAATGAATGTGACAGTTGACAGGGATGTGCCATCTTCATGGGAAACCTTCAGGGTAAGATGAGATTTGTGTTCTTCCTTTGATGTTCTATATCCTGAATTATATGTTCGAATGCATCTATTTATGTATAGTAGTAACAATACGTCAACTGTTTAATCCACACCCACTTGCTGCATTTGTCCATTTCCTTGCTTCATATATGTTTGTATTAAGTTGATTTATCCGTTTGAAGAAAGCCTTCTCATTTCGTAATACACCTTTTTTTTTTAAATATGTGAACTTGAGTATCCTTCAAACTGGAAGTATTTTATGGCAGACTGCTGATTTAAGCTGAGCTTCCACTGAAACTGACATGGCGCAATTCAAAGAACCACTGAAATACTAAAAAATATGGAACCATCCAATCTAATGTTAGCTGAATAAGTTATGCTTTTGTTGACCTGGAGACAAATCCATAAAAGATAAAATACTCAGATGAAAGACTGTAATCAGAGCTTAATTTTCATATGATCTGCAGCTAGCTATATGGAAGTGAAATTCTTTTGATTCAAAACAACTAACAAATCCTTGTTTAGAAAATGAAGTTGACTGGTACTTTGAAAAACTTTAGTCTTTTTTCTTACCTGATAGATGACTAGTGGTGGTTAATAGTTTGAGTGCATTAGATTAGTGCATGGATGAGATTCCAGCCTGACAGATTATCTTTATATAGCAATAGAAATTAAAAGAAAGAAAAGGTGATTTTGAATAATCTTGCATTACTTTCTAGTCTTTGGTTTTGTTTTCAGTTTCTTGTAGGATGTAATACTGGTAAGACAAATGTTGTCAGGCTTGGTGGTGAAAGCTACTTTGAAAGAAATTAGAACTGCAAACTTTGTTCAAGATGAGTGTTGATTTATTAGCAACTTTACACCAGATTACAACTGAACAGAGAAACAATTTTTTTACTGAAATAGAACAATTTTGAAATATTATTGGTCAAATCACAGTTGTAAACAGGTGTCTTTCTGCAGTTGTCAAGTAATATTTTCTGTTCTAGATTGACTGAAGAGTTTCTTTCAGGTTCTTGATCAGTTCTAGTACAGCTACATCTGTATTGGCTGTAATTCTTTGTAGGCATCTCTTTTCTTCTAACTTCTCAGTTTCACGTGCTATTTTACCTTGGTAATGAATAAATATGATACGCACCAATACTTTAGCAGGACTTCATACATAACAATGGAATTATAAGAATTGATCTTGCTGAAATGATGTGAGGAACTTGAAGTTGAAGCTTTGTTATTTCTCCTTATTTATGTTGCAGTTATGGAGGGTATCTGAATCAGAATTTCAATTTCGTACCTCAGTGGGCCAATTTCTTACGTGTGATGGTGGAGGCCACTCTGTCTCTGCAACAGCAAAATCTCCTTCAACATCTGAGACATATGAAATTGAGCGGAGTGGAAAAAATAGGATTCACATCAAGATAAAGGGTGGTGCATATCTTCAGGTATTCATTCTTCTGACTCCTACAAAATTAGAAGTCACTTAGTTACATGCAAAATATAATGTTGTGTTTCCACTAGGCTCTTTTATCATCATGTTCAACAGATAAATGGAATGAAAACTAGTATGAGATTTCAAACCATGTCTGGTCCAGTATAAACATTTCAATTTCAACATTTTCACGGATTTTGCTTCAAGAACCATGTTAAGATCTAATCGGAAGCTATTAGGTACAGAGTTTATAGATTAGTGGGCATGATTTTTCAGAGATTCTTGTAACACCAATACCATATTTAAGGATTTTTAAGATGACACGTAGTAGTAGGTTACTGTGAGAGATCATATTGAATTAAACTTTTAACAGATTCATTTACATGGTTGAATATTCTGCATTACTATATAGGCTACAACCGATGGCCAGCTTTCGGCGAACTACCCTGGAACACCAGGATGGGATGATAATGCTGCCACGTTTGAAATGACAATTGTGTCAAATAGCTTGCATGGAGATTACCAGCTAGCAAATGGACATGGGCATAATCAGGCAAAAGACGTTCTTAGGGTAAAATCACACGTTACAAATATTTTCTGTATCATCATTATCTATGGCAGGATTATGCTTTTGTTGAACATGATTTGTTTTTATTTTCTGGAATGATTTTTATGATAATCCTATTGCAAATGTCACAGATTCTTGTGTTCACCGTAATTTGTTCTTTTGGGGTGCTGGGGGGTCATTCTTTTGTGCTACAATTCAACTTATATAAATTTCATTTATGCAAATTCTTTTCTGTCAGTGAAAGCGATAATACTTAAAAAGTAAAATCTCAGATTGTGTTCCCTATTTGATTGTTCAGCTTTCTGTAACTGCAGAGACATAGAAATAGCTTTATCACGATAGAGGATTTCAAATTTCTATATAAACATGGAATAAATACTGTGAGGATACCAGTTGGGTGGTGGATTGCTTTTGATCCTGATCCTCCGGGTCCATATATCGGAGGAAGTCTTGAAGCTCTAGATAATGCATTTTTATGGGCACAGTAGGTTTTGATTTTGCTGCGTTATCTTCAGTGTTTAGCACAATTGGAACTTTGTTTTTCCTTATGATAACATGCCTAATTATGAGTTCATCATGTTGCAGAGAATATGATATAAAATGCATAATTGACCTTCATGCTGCTCCTGGTTCCCAAAATGGAATGGAGCATAGTTCAAGCAGAGATGGATTCACGGGCTGGCCAACTTCTCCAGATTACATTTCTGAGTCATTACATGTTATTGATTTTTTAGTTTCAAGGTATTTTTTAAATGTGCAAACATATTCTGAGATAGCGTTCATATTATTGACTGACCCTATTCTTCCTGGTTAAAAATATTACTGTCAACAAAATCATGATAAAGAAAATATCATTTATGTTCTCCCCTACAACTGGTTCCTAGTAGGAAGAGGAAAAGCCATTTATTGGCTTTATGGTTTAGCAAATGCTTTGTGAAAGTGTTTTTACCATACTTAACAGACTTTCTCATTTGCAGATATGCAAAACATCCTTCCCTGCTGGGAATTGAGCTATTGAATGAACCATCAGCTGGCACAGTTTCATTAGATGTTTTGATTCCGTATTATAAGCAGGGCTACCAAATTGTCCGCAAGTACTCGTCATCGGCTTACGTGATAATCTGTCAGAGAATTGGTGTTGCAGATCCTTTGGAACTATATCAAGCCAACATAGGATCTCACAACATAGTTTTGGATTTGCATTTCTACAATCTCTTTGACCCATTCTTTGTTAATATGAGTGCTGTGGATAATATTCAATACATATACAAAAGTCGGGAGGGTCAACTGCAAGCCTTAAACAATTCAGATGGCCCACTTGTTTTAGTTGGTAAGACACATACATCTATAATCATAATTATATAATATATAGATTCGTGTTTCTGTGTCCTACAAATCCTTTTGAACCAACCATGAAAAACATCTTTTTGTTCCAACAAAAAACCGAAACATACTTAGTGCACATAAATCTTTATTTTCAATTTATACAATTCATAATTATATAATATATAGATCCGTGTTCCCGTATCCTACATTTTAGAGATTATATGTATTTCCGTGTCGTATCAATCTCAGTGTCTTTGTTCATAGCTATTAACACTCAACTACAAGTCAAGTAGAGATTTGTGGGACCAGGATGGTTCTTGGACCATCTAATAATTTCTCCTTTCTAGGTGGCCATAACTTAAAGTGGACTAATTTTCAGGAGAGTGGGTTAATGAGTGGAACGTGACAAACGGATCCCAGAAAGATTATCAGGACTTTGGAAGGGCACAGTTAGATGTCTATAATGCAGCTTCCTTTGGATGGTGTTATTGGACAGTAAAAAATGACAGAGAACACTGGGATTTTGAATGGAACATTAGGAACAGCTATCTTCAATTGGGTAAGTAGTATACATTTGGTTGCAAACTGGCACTCCTCTATTGTATCTACATTTGAGACATTTAGAATATCCCAATGCACCTATGTGTTTTTTGCAGGTAACTCATCCAGCAAACGGAGCTTCAACATTCTAGGATTGTTAGGATTGGCATTCACCTGGTTTTGTTTACTTCAATTTTTGTGACATCTTTTTTCCCGGGACTGGGTGCATGTTTTATGCAACTGTTTCTTGGTTTTTTATTTACTTTGCCATCTTGTCCAATGTTGCTGAATATTGCAGAATTTCTGCATAATGCTTATTCCATAATTTTCATAGCCTCATTTCGTGCAAATAAAGCTGAGAAGTCTGATATTCAAAAGTCCTCATTCTGTATTGGAATGCTAGTTGGTGTACTCAAAAGTACTTTTATTCATGAAGTAACAAATTCTTTGTTTTGTCATGGAACTCAACAATGTGCATTACAATTTCAAAATCCCAACTTTCATTACATTTGTCTCTTTTCCACAGAATAGTTGCAGACTATTTCTTTCTACACTCCATCAGTAAAATATTAAAATATTTTTTCCTAGTTAGCTTTTCTTTAATGAAAGAGAGTATAAGATGGTATTTTTGGGTGAAGAAAGAAAAGGCCATAGTTGCATTGTCAGGTTGGGGTGGCCCATCTGTCAACACTGGTCGGCCCTTAATTGAACTGGGCTGAAAAAGATGGGCCCAGGTGTTGGGTCTGGTACAGTACTATTGCAGTGCACCATCATAAAAGCCACTGTTCCACTTGCCTTGTTAATAGCTAGTATCACATGTGATCTATTCCTTGAGGAATCTATAACAACTCACACATGCAATTAGATACCCATTTTTTATGAGATTTTAAACTCATCAGTTGTATACAATTTTTGGAATTGTCAAAACATCATTTTCCTTTGAAGAGAATGTCCACTATGGCCTCTTTCAGAAAAATCTTTCACTCATCCTTGCCTTCAAAACACTCCTCTTTGAAATATTAACAAAGATGGAGAATTATATAAACTAATAATTGTGTTCTTCAAAATTTAATACTCAACTCAACATGTTTTGGGATCTGATTTAAATATGACTTTCTAAAGCTGTATGCACAGGTACAATTTCTCCAAGATATCTTATTAGTGATAATTAACAAGGAGAATATTATGACCTGTCAACTAATTTTGTATAGACATGATCAAAATGCTCTTGTATCCGAGTTGTTGTTTTTTCTTAGAAAATAACAGAGTAAAACTTTGAAGTTAGAGTTATCTACTTTTATGCGACAGGGCCATAAAAAAGTTGACACCACTCAGTAAAAGAATAGGGAGTGAAAAGGTTGTCTTTGAGCTTTCATTATATTGTGATAATAAAAACCTGAAGGCAGTAATAACTTTAAAGTATCATAAAAGAATAAGGAGTGAAATCATATCTAAAATCATGAGAGGGTCGCAAGAACATTGTCCTAAATAATATAAAAGGAACCCAATTGCATATTTTAAAAAAACCTTGTGATCAAATTGAACAATATTACACTTCTTATAATACTGTTTAGCTAAATGAAGTAATAGACCTGATATTTTTCTTTTAAGAGAAACTATTAGTGTAAACATTCTATAAATGTCCATCATCATCCTTTTTCTATCTTCTTGTCACTTATATTAATTATTACATCTCCTTAAAACTGAAGTAGAGAAAGTTGGTAATAGGTAACTATATCCAGGACAAAGTTTCTTACACTATTCATTGATTTTTTTTATAGAATTGTTACCTGTGTTAAAATGTTAATTTTGTAATAAATATTTTTAAATTATACTCAGTAATTTTTCATGAATTGACAGAGAACATTAAAGTTAAACTCAGAAACTGCTAAACTGAAATAAAAAATATTATTAAGTAGAGAGACAGTTCTTAATTTCTGCTACAATCAACCAAGAGAGGGGAAAAAAAGCCAATAGAGACTAATAGGCTTGAGGCTACCTCTCCCAAATTGTTACATTTTCTGTACATAACCAACAAAAAATAAGAAGACTTTTGAAAACTATACACACAGAACAAAGGATAAAACCATGCAATGCACATCTGGGGTAAGCTTTTGAAAGTTGAAATTAATTAAGGTCACTTGGACCTGAAAAAGAAAATGCTAAGCTCTTGGCCAATGCTTCCTTCTGGGTCAATCAAATGAAAAGATTCAGAATTGGAGGAGCCACGAACCCTCTGAAAATTGGCTCTGAGGTACATAAGCTCGTCCTCTTGATGCTGCAGTTCCTTGCAACTGTTTATAACACCAGTCCCTACAGCAACAGAACTCATCAAACTCAGTGCTTCAAAGTCACCATTTGAAGGCCTACGCTTAACAGCATACCCCACTTTCCTCCCATTGCAGTACATGCTCCAAAGGGGTGTGGAAAAAAGATTATTGTTGTTGCTGTTGTTACATGTTGAACTCTCTAGCACAATTCTGAGAGTTCCCCCTCTCATTTCCTTAGCCAAAACGCTTGTTGGAACTGCCAACTCTAGCAGCAGAATTGGGTTGCTTGAGTTGGAATTAGCCTGGATGCAAAAGCTGACCTTTCCTTTGCGGTATCCAAAGATAGTTCCAGTGATTGTGGAGCAAGTCATGAGTTGTTGCTGTTGTTGTGGATATTTTTGTTGTGGATACTTTTGTAATTGGCCCTGTTCTTGGAGGAAGAAGGTGCAGTTGCAAGTGGGGATTAGAAGCTCCATGATGGAGCGTAGTAGCCTCCATGATCTTACTTGTTTCTGGCAATCTACTGTGGTGACGGTGCTGCCACCAACCGTGGTGGCGATGTAGGCCATTATTATATATATATGTGTGTGTTCTCCCTTAAACTGGTTTGGTTGCACTTTGTGTACCTCTTGTGTTGTTGTGTGTGGTTGAGGAGTTGCTTAAATAAGAAAAGTGCATGTGTGTAGTTAGACGATAATGCATAATTCTAGTCACTTTTCTCTTTTTTCCTTTGCATGTTCTACAGTTGACCTCATGCTCCTCATCAACACTACTTCTACAGGAATCTAGAGTTTGATTTGATTGGTTTGAAGCAGTGCTTGCTTATATATTTTTGTCATCAACTGAAATGTTTTATCCAAGAAAAAGGTGTATTAGTATATATGTGTGTGAGATAAGATAATTAATGAGGTGAGATAGAGAGAGAAAATAGTATTATACAAATGATATAACTAATGTTAATATCCATGGAAGTGGATTATGATGCATCCAATGCAATAATGTCTCTTTTTGTCCTGCTTACTTAATTATGTGGATTTTTTTAAAATTTTCCTTTCACTTTTGGCATAGTATATGATATATTCCTTGTATATTTCGTGGGTTTATTTTTGTTTATCCACGCAAATACTTGAACACGATGTGTCAACCATAGCTGAAAATCTTATATATACAGAATAATTGAGGTGTCCCAGCTTTCATTCATGGCTTATTATTTGATTAACTTTTGTGTATGATTGAGGAGGAAATTTGGGGATGCAGATTTCCGTACCACCATAAGAACAATATTCTATATCCAATCATTCGTGTGCTAGATTTTGAAAAATTATGAGTTGTACTCTATCTCTTTTGATGGGTGATGAATAATTTACACACATAAACATGATATTGAAAACTGATTACATGATTTCAAAGCGAATTATTTATAATATTAAATGTAAAAATAAGGATCCTGAAGTTGAACACTCGATGAAGATCGACCGATACAACTAAATTGTCCAAATAGAAAATTAATAAGACTAAACATTAGGTAATATACTTATATTTATGATTCAAAAATTCTAATCCGATACAATAACAAAGGGTACATGATAATTATATAAATAGACACAAATTTTAAGAATCATGTCCGTTCTTATTTAATACTAAAGACACAAGTACCGAACACTGAAATTTCACCTGAGTGTTGGACTATTTTTTACAAGTACAATTCGAACTTGGAGTTCACGGAGACAGAGCAGTACTATGTTACGAAGTGGACTTTAAGCCTAACTCAACCCCATAAAACCGGCTAATAGAGTTGAGGATTGCACCCACTTATATACAATGAATTGTCCTTATCTCTAATCGATGTGGAATCTCCAAAAAAAAAAAAACAGATGGACCGAAAAAAAAATCGTTGTTTTAATCCCGATCCGAATAGATAACAATAAATCTATTAAAACAAGTATTTATCATCCTGCACAGCAAATACATATCAGTATCTGTATATACAATGGACGGTGGAAATGGATACACGTGATTGTAAAGTTGTTGGCAAAATAATTTTAAATTTTAAAATATTTTCTAATTTATATATTTTTTAAATGTTCAAGTATGATCCTAATTTAAATTTTTGAGAAGAACCAAGAAAAAAGAAAATGGTTACTTCAGTAATGTTGCAATCAAAACACATTAGGAATGATTAAAAGGTGTGATGAGGAATCATGGCAAATTCGAGTACATACGAATTGGTCAACAGCACATGTTAGACAATAAGGACCAAGACAGATTCAGCACTCATAGGTTCAGTCTTTTTCATTCCAATTGCTACCATTCTAGGCTGAAAGGGAAATTGTGATTTTGAAGCCCTAATATAAAATTGTAGTAAAATTAAATAAACATTCAACAAAATCTAAAACTAATTATAATCACGTTGCTTATCAGCATATATAAATTATTTTTCTCACTTTTATAAAACAAGGTCTATATAAAGTAGATTATAACTAATTACATAATAATTTCAACGCCACACTTTAAACATAAAGATGTGAAAATAGATTCAATGCATCAATTTGAAAAACTTATAAAATGACTAGGACCAAACTAAACAAATCTGATTTTTTTTTCTATTCCATTCAATATAAGATACAAATAAATCTAGGTCATATTATTTTTAAACAGTAATTATATTTCAAGAATATATATATATATATATATATATATATATATATATATATTTGTACG
>Ga0123341_1005514_pt1 | contig 11300 bp, 7 predicted proteins | sample Turbeapinknodule_FD_89959 | JGI IMG/M metagenome (GOLD analysis project Ga0123341, IMG submission 89959) | Root nodule microbial communities of legume samples collected from Mexico - Turtle bean Mexico pink nodule | ecosystem: Host-associated > Plants > Roots > Nodule | place: Mexico: Nepantla... | reverse complement strand
TTTTAATTTAATTTAATTTAATAAAATAAAATAAGATTTTTAGTATAAAATTTTTATTTTATTAATTTTGTTTTGAATTTTATTAATGATTGAAATAATTGAATACGTGTTAAATAAACCACTAACATTCTAAATTTAAAATATAATATTTAGGTTTAAGATAAATAAATTTGTCAAAGATTTATCTCTTGTTGATAATTCTATTGTTGTAGTTGATGATATAGAGGTTAAGTCAGGTTCTCATATTTAAATTTTCACCGATATCTCATTATTATTGGAGAATGTTCATGAATAAGATGATTTGCTTAAAAAAAAAGAGGTTTTTTGTTGATAATTTGCGGCCTATTCCCTATTGAAGGTTCCTCCAAACTCAAATATGCAATTAATGTAAGGCATCATACTTTTGTTGTTGTTGGCAAATGGGTTCCTTTTAGAACCGTTTCTAATGGTATGACTTTGTAAAATTACTTTGAATCGTTTTTCGGTGATGATTAAGAGCCTCATGAGTCAACGACCGTTGAATCTACCCCAAATGTATGGTTGCTAAGTTTAGTCCTCCTATAGCTGGAATAAAAGTCAATAAAAAAAAGAAAAAAAAAAGTAATGGTTGCTTGATGAAAATGAATTTGTATGAACCACTAGTTTGCATCCAAGTTTATTCTTGCATTTTTTTATATAAGAATAAATCTATGACTTGTTGGGTTTATGCTAGTGATTTTTTTTTTCACAATCCTAAGATGTTGTCAAAGAAATTGGCTGGTGAAAGTTGCAGGAAAAATGTGCAAGTCAACTGCATGAAATAGGAGTAATCAACTTTTCTGTCACTGCCAAAACTTCTATTTCTTTGATCAATACTTTAGTGACTTAACGTGTGGTCCCTTAGCCAATACACCAAACCAAGTGGAAAATATTAGCTTGCCAATGCATTTAGAATCATTTTCAAATGAAAATTTTGAAATATGCACAAAAAATCACAGTTGACTAACCAGTTTGACTGTAATATAGAATTTGATTGAGAGGATGATGGTAGTAGTAGTAGCCATACCATAACAAACCTACAGAAACACAATGAAAAGCCAAAAGATTCTCATGCTCATGATTTACACTACTTTCTTTTGTTTCATGCCCACTTCCTCTCATCAAGATACTGTTACTATTACCCCAAATCACTCCATACAGTATCATGATACCCTTGTTTCTTCTGCAGGAACCTTTGAAGCAGGATTTTTCGACTTTGGAAACTCAAGAAGACAATATTTTGGAATATGGTACAAGAGCATATCACCTAGGACTATTGTGTGGGTTGCCAACAGGAATGAGCCAGTACAAAACTCAACACCAGTTCTCAAACTTACTCAACAAGGAGATCTTCTCATTCTTGATGGCTCCAGAGGCATAGTGTGGTCCTCCTCCAACTCATCAAAAACTGCAGTGAAACCAGTTATGCAGCTTTTAGATTCAGGAAACCTTGTTGTGAGAGATGGAGAGAGCTCAGAGAATCTCTTGTGGCAAAGCTTTGATTATCCTGGAGACACTTTCCTTGCAGGAATGAAGCTGAGAAGCGATTTTGTTACTGGTCCATGTCAGTATCTCACGTCTTGGAGGGACTATGAAGATCCAGCTGAAGGTGAGTTTTCTTATAAGATCGATACAAGGGGCTTTCCTCAACAAGTTACTACAACCGGAACCAATATTTCCTACAGCACAGGGCCTTGGAATGGCTATCTTTTCAGTGGAGTTTCTTGGGACAGAATGCACAGATTCTTGAATTTCTCTTTGGAGTTCACTGACAAAGGGGTTTCTTATGGATATGAAACGTTGAACAGTTCAGTGCTTACTATAACAATGCTCAAGCTCAATCCAACAGGGGGTACAGAGCGTTCTCTGTGGTCAAACAAAAAACAAAGTTGGGATATTGTAAACACTCATCCAACAGACCAGTGTGAATATTTTGCAGCTTGTGGTGTCAACACTATCTGCAATAGTGATGATCTTCCAATATGTGAATGCTTGCAAGGTTTCACATCAAAGTTTCAGGCAAAGTGGGATCCCCATGATTGGTCTGGTGGTTGTGTGAGAAGAACAAAATTAAGTTGTGATAATGGAGATTGGTTTAAGAAGTACACAGGAATAAAGTTGCCAGAAACGTCTTCTTCCTGGTTTAACAGGAGCTTGAGCCTTGAGGAATGTGAGACATTGTGTTTGAAAAACTGCTCTTGTACTGCATATACAAATTCAGATATTAGAGATGGTGGGAGTGGTTGCTTGCTTTGGTTCCATGACATTGTGGACATGAGAACTCACACTAATCGAGGACAAGAAATTCTTATACGACTGCCATTCTCTGAGCGTGGTATTTTCATTTCCAATTCCATCTTATGCCTTTTTGTCAGATTTGGTGGAAATACAATTTATGTTAAGTTGGAATTAATAGAAAAGAAGGAATGAAATGGAGTATTACTAGTTTCCATCAAAGAATTGCATTCTATTTTGTTCTCAAACGGGATTGAAACCAAGAGAGCGGGATTGAAACCAAGAGAGCGTATTACTAGTCCGAATCGTTTTCTTGGTTTCAACACAATGTATTTCATGGCGTTCAAAACCTTGCATTCCATCAAATTTGTAAATTCTATTAGAAAACTAATTGAATGAAATTATAACAATACTAGATTCTGCTTACCATCAAGAAGCATACTATGGCCAAAAATAGTCCTGTGTCAGAAGTTGGAACTAAAGATTACAAATCAGCTTCCAAGTTGAAGCTGTCTGTATAACATGCCTTTCTCCTTTTTTGTTTTTCCCTGAATTGTAAGCTTAGAGCTACTTGTGGATTGACATTGATTTCATTCCTCAGATCAAAGAAGGAATAAGAGGGACCTGAATCGAAAGAGGCTTGCAGGGATTCTAGTAGGACTTGTTGCATTCATAATTGGACTAACAATTCTTTTGTGGGCGACTTCAAAGCGTATAAAAGGGATGAAGCTACCCAAGCCAGGTGAAGATTTTACAAGTTTTATAGTATTTTACATTATAATGAAAAAAGAACAACATTGAAATGAAATAGTATTTTTCAATTCTGAAGTTTTGTTTTCTGGTTTACATTATAAGCACAAATACAATGTTAATTATAAGCAATTCATGTCCCCTACTATATTGGGAGTAGTGAAAAAAGCTATTTCGTGGAAGCACATGATGGAGAAGGAAGAGGACAGCTTACCAACAATATTCGATTTTTCAACCATTGATGTTGCCACAAATCATTTTTCTAACAGAAACAAGTTAGGAGAAGGTGGCTTTGGAACAGTACACAAGGTAGGTGGTCAAATTTATTCTTGGTTACCAAGTTATATTCATACTGATTTGTCAAGTATCAAATTTTCCAAAATAATTGCCAGGGCACATTGGTAGATGGACAAGAGATTGCAGTTAAGAGACTTTCAAAAACTTCTAGACAAGGAACTGAGGAGTTCAAGAATGAAGTGAAGTTGTTGGCAACACTTCAGCACCGTAATCTTGTAAAACTTCTTGGTTGTTCTATTCAACAAGATGAGAAGTTGTTGATCTATGAATTCATGCCCAACAGAAGCTTGGATTACTTTATTTTTGGTTTGGTCTTTCACACCCTTCAAATTTTTCTTTTGCCTTGGTGTTATTTCCATGCGAACTTGACAAAATGAATGTTGCTAGATACAATGCAAGGCAAATTACTAGATTGGACCAAGCGCTTGGAAATCATCGAGGGAATTGCTCGAGGTCTTATGTATCTTCATCAAGATTCTAGACTCAGAATAATACACAGAGATATCAAAACAAGTAACATTCTTCTTGATAATGATATGATTCCAAAGATATCAGATTTTGGATTAGCAAGAATATTTGGTGGAGATCAAGCTGAAGAAAAAACAAACAGAGTGATGGGAACATAGTAAGAAACTTCACTTTTGTTTAACAAAGCTATATGCCTATACTGCTACACAACCACTTTTCCTTACTTTGATATTGTTTTGCAGTGGCTATATGCCTCCAGAATATGCAGTGCATGGTTCTTTCTCTACCAAATCTGATGTTTTCAGTTTTGGAGTAATTGTTATTGAGATAATTAGTGGGAGGAAGAATCGTGGATTTCGTGACCCTCACCATCATCTTCTCAACCTTCTAGGCCATGTAAGCTTGAAGTGGATACTTGATAATATATTTTTCTATCTTTTCATACACTATTTCTTGATACCTTAGTATTAAAAAATGGACTTTAAGTCTAACTCAATCCCATAAAACCGGCTCATGAAGTTTGCACCTACTTATATACAATGAATTGTCCTCATCTCTAGTCGATGTGTGAGATCTCCAACACACCCCCTCATGCCAAGAGTGACAGCTCGTGCGTGGGATAACATATTATAGGTGGTCCGATAACGGTCCGATAGCGGGTGGCACGATAGACCCAACAAACACTCGCTAGGATAGGCTTTAAATGGCTCTGATACCATATTATAAAGTGAACATTAAGCCTAATTCAACCCCATAAGTCGGTTTTATGAGGTTGAGTTATGCTTAAAGTCCACTTCGTAATATTGTATCAGAGTCATTTAAAGCCTATCCTAGGGAGTGTTTGCTGGGCTTATCAGTTCACTCGCTATCGGGTCATTATCGGACCACCCATAATATGTTATCCCACGCACGCACGATCTGTCCCTCTCGGCGTGAGAGGGATGTGTTGGAGATCTCACATCGACTAGAGATTAAGACATTTTATTGTATATAAGTAGATATAAACCTTACCTCATGAGTTGGTTTTATGGGGTTAAGTTAAGCTTAAAGTTCACTAGATTTTGAGTAGGGAAAGAACTGAGTCTTTTATGCCTTTTTGTCATTTTTAGGCGTGGAGATTATGGATTGAAGAAAGGCCATTGGAGTTAATAGATGACATATTAGAAGATGGTGCAGCCTTATCTGTAGAAATATTACGGTGTATTCAAGTGGGTCTGTTGTGTGTACAACAGAATCCAGAAAATAGGCCTAACATGTCATCTGTTGTATTGATGTTAAATGGCGAGAAGTTACTACCAAAACCAACCCAACCTGGATTCTATATAGGTAAAGATAATAAATCTGACACTGGATCTTCAAAGCAATATGAAAGTTTTTCAGTAAATGAAGTTTCAATGTCATCCTTAGGGGCTAGATAGAACATCATTTTCCAGTAATGATATAGATGTATAAATGAAATACTGTTCAAATGTGCAGAAACTTATTTAGTGTCCACAAAACTCCAATGCAATTAAAGAAGAGTGTACACCACCGTGAAATACCCACAACCATTATGTAATCCAATTCACGGTATAATTAAGACAATTTCACCAAACAAAATTAATTACAATTAAAAAACATTCAAATATGAATATCTTCATAGAAAACCAAATTTCAATCAGTGAACCAAAAATCAAGCTAGAAAATTAGAAAGTCATAAAAGAAAGTAATGAAATGTAGAAAACTAAATGGCATCATTGAAAAGTAAAGTGATTAAGAGAAGAATGAACCAATTGGAAATAGAAAGGATTGAGATTGAAATGAGCTCATCATGGTAATGATAACACACTACAACACTACTACAAGAAAAATTAGTTTTTATTTGTGACTATTTTTTTTATCACTTTTTGTTTATAATAGTGAAAAAACTAAAAATAATATCACAATAAGTATATTAAAAAATTAAGAATACATATCATAAATAATTACTAAAAAGTTATATAATAAAATTGTTTTTCTTAAAATAAAAATATAGTTAATATAAAAGTAATTTAAGACATTCAAACAACATATTGACGGTGTCATGCTTTCATAAGTGAATAGAAAACATTATAGAGAATTTTTGTCAAAGCACCAAATTTTGAAATAAAAGATTATGAAGTGTTTGAATCAACTATGCAATAGAGTGATTCTTTGCACATTTAGCGAAGATTCTCACGTAAAACAAGCTATGCCATGAAAGGTTGCACATGGAAGAAAAAGTCAAAATGAGTGAAGGAAAGCACATGTAGGAAAAGGACAAAACAAGTTTAAGTGAAACTCATATACCATGTGTTGGCAATTTCACTTTCAACTTGTATTCATCATTGGAGATTTCACTTTAAACTCGTAGGTTCCACATTCACTCGTTGAATTTTGATAACAGAACTGCATTGCATTATTAAATTTTATGGCATAGTTGATTTACATGAAAGCACACTTGAAAGCATGAATTGAGTGAAAGCACAATTCACTACAATCACATATAACCCAAATAACTTGAGTGAATGGAGGATCGGAAAACTTATTCAATTTTTTTTATTAATTTAAAATTTTCCTGTAACTATGTTATATATATTGATATTTTCTTATTGGGACCTTGGTATTTTCTATTTCTACTTAATACTGATATTTTCTTTGTGTGCTTATTGGTATTTTTTTTGTGCGCTTATTGCTAGACTTAATCTAATCAATAAAATCTTGAATTTGATTTTTAAATTTAACTAGAAAATATTTCTGAAAATCTGACGTAAACAAATCTGAAAATCTAACTTAAACAAAAATATTCGATATATTTTAATGTTAGTAATAGATTTCAATTTATCGATTACTTTACAACACATCCGATCTTAATGCTGGGTTTGCTAGCTAAGGAATCATTGTTTAGGAATACCGTGTGTGTATGCTTTAGTCAATCAGTATCAAATAACCTTTTGGTTATATTTAAAATATAATGCAAGTTCAACGTGTCCATGTGACAATAATGAAGCAAAAACAGTATAATAAAGTAAATGTTTTGATTAATTTAAATATTTTAAGACTCTATGGACCGTTAAATGACCTATTGCTTTATAGTAAAACATTTCATTTAATACAAAATCATTAATACATAGTTAATGAATTCAACGACCGACATGAAATATCAAACTCAAGATATAAAATCAAACATGCCCATGTGGAGATTAAATTCTAAAAAATAATATTTTCATCTAGAAGTAAGCAAGTACCTTTCCATTTTCAATTGCTTATAATTTGCTCTCACACAAAGTGTTATATAAATTTCATTTAAAAAAGTTTAGTTCGTTTGTCAACCTCATAAACTACATGTCCTTGGAAGTACAGTCGGTGAAATGCGAGCTCAAAATTCATAACAATGTTTGCATCAATTACTAAGAAATTTCCGCTTTTTAGTTGTGTTCATGTAAGGTCTAATCACCCATTCTATCTGAGCTTCAGCTTGATCCACCGTTCCCAACTTTATCTGCAACGAAGTTTTTGAAAACATCAGGAACTGAGAGTACTTGTTTAACAGAGATGTTGTATGAGGAATAGGCCAGTTTCAATTAAAGATATCCAATGAATGTGACAATAATGAAAGCCAAAAAAAGAAATCACTAAAGTATGAACCACTGTGATAGTATTTAATCTTGCATGTTAGGGAGCAAAATATCCACTTTAAGCGGCTATGATACCAGAGACTTAAATAGCCAGTGGTTCACACATTGTTTCCAAAAATTAAAAAGCAATGCTTAATCACAATTTAAAGTGATAATGCTTATTGAACTAGTCTAGTTCCTGTCGTGTAGCCGCATTCATGGTCTAGAAAAACAGGTAAGTTACAAAACTATAGCATTTAAATAAAAAATAAATCAATACGAAATCAAAGCACAATTAAGCCTATGAAAACATATTAGAAAGATATCATATAGTCCATGCAAAAGAATTACTACACTATGCAGCTTTAAGCAAAACCTGAAATCCTAGTAGCAAAAATCTGTTTAATCAATAGTGGGCTTAAGTATGAGGCAAACCTGATAAAGCCGTAACTCAAACCGTGGACCAATTTCCTTCAGTTCTATAGATTTAGGGCCCCCATGCTTTTCATAAATATGATGCCTGTATGTAACAGACAATTTAAATGAAAAGAAAACAAATTAACCAGCGAAAGTTAATACTTGATAGAACTTGCACAAATAATTGATAAGGTTGAACCCACAAAATTGGATGCATTGACTAACCTGAATGAGATATAGTCCGATTGGTTGGAAAAAGTGACAATTCGTTTAGTGTCTGGTTTTGGCACTGGAAAAAGATGCTTGAGAATGTTTGCTGACCTTTCACCTAACTGTTTAATGTCCAAAAGAATTCCAATCAAGATGCGCAGTCAGCACTCATCTAGCAGTGTAATGTAGTCAATAGTAATTATTTTTTTTTAAGTTGAGTTGGGAAAAGCATGTTTGTAAAAAGATAGTCAAGAGATAAGAGAAAAGGACATAAAGGAAAGGCCACGGTAAACAATCCTATATGCCAATTATAAATGATAAATTACTAATGCCTTTACAGGTAAACTGGTTCTTGGCAGACTCTCAAACCTTTTTTATACAAAAAGGATGCAAGAATATATTATAAGAAATAACTTCGTTGATCATAAAACAGTAATGAAATAGTGATTGAGCATCTTTTATTTTCAAATCTGAACTGGAGTTTGAATCTCATTAATACAATTTCTTATGTCAAAGGCACATAAGTACAAGAGATGCAACTGAAAAAATTCAGCCGTATAACTTCTACACAAATTAGTGCTCAAACAAATGAGAAACCCTAAACCCTAAACCCTCCCAACATTTTGGGCATCATAGTAGCATGGCATTTTGGGTATGGTTCTACAATCCTTTTCTCAGTAGATGCCACTTCTATTCTCTCTCAATATATTGACTCCTCATGCATCACAACATTCTCATTCCTGTAACACTTAATCTATGCTATTGTCTACACTTAGAGAGAGATAAGAATTTCATATGTAATTAACCTTTCAAAAGCAAAAACCACAACCTAAGTACAGGTACTCAAACCACAACCAGATTGCACAGTTCCACACTTGCAATGCCATGATAGTAACACACTACAATGATAAAACATGCTCATAATATTCGGCTTCAATGAGTGTTTAATATCACTGTTTAAAAATAATGACAATTGCATATCAACATCGGAATTTAATATCCATCCAGTACAATGTAAATATGTTTTAGTCAATAATATCATGCCAATTATAGCCTGAACCAGTTAATTTTACATACAGATTTGAATACTTTAAAATCATTTTGAACTCCAATCACTACATTATGGAATAAGATAAAAACCAATGAGACTGCAGGACCTGTAGTTATCAAAAAGGTCCAGAGACAAAGCAACAGATTATTGTCATTGAAACTTAGTATGAATACCTTAGATGAGAAGTTATCAAGAACCAAATGTGGATATGCCTCAGGCATAGTTCCAATGGCTTTCTTGTCTTTAATTTCATGCCTTGTAACCTGTACGAAACAACAGATTAGCATATTGTCCCCTAAAATCAATATGAAACTCTGTAAGACTAATACTTGCCACATTGTGTAATCCAAAATATGCAGTTGGACCAAATGGTAGATGGCAAACAATTAAACCATCCGGCACACCACGATGTTCATGAACCAAAAGAACATCAGTATAGTCATGCGCACGACAAGATTCTATAATCTCTGAGATAACCTGAAATGAAAAGGAAGATTGCATAAACATAAAAATATTGGTACAGAAAAAAAAAACACCACTACGCAATTTGCTCATGAAGTCTAGAATTGTTTTAGCAATAGAGTTGAAAATAATGCTAACTACAGAAAGCCATCTGACCCTCTAGATGAAAACAATGGCTTAATGAATGCACTAAATTGAAGCAGAGATGCGCAGGCTTAGTAATAGAACCTAGTTGTGTGGGTGTTATTCATGCAATGCCTTCAATTGTGGCTGTGTAATATTAATTTCTTTAACAAGAAGCAAGAGGAGTGAAGTGTGTATCTCATAGAAAGACCCTAAGCATACATACTATCGAAAATTAAATTATATTAACTTCACAGGCCTGAATGACAGGCAAGTAATGAAAAGGGATGTAATGAGTACAAATCCATTATGATCTTCTTTGACTGAGATTCTTTACAGTTTTTCTCTAACCAATTGAGAATTTGTACTCAATTCTTTTGGTTGATATACTTCTACCAAATCCTATTTTCAGTTTTGTACTCATTCTCCAGATAGATAGATAGAAGTTCCTTTAAGACCATTTGGAATTTGGAAATGCAAAACTCACTCCAAGGTCAAGATTTTGTGTTTGGATAGCAAAAGAATTCGTAAAACTAACATATGCAGATTTGTAGACCTCACATAGCCTTTTAAACCTATGTATTGTGTGAACATCTAGTTTGGAAAAAACACTGTATCTGAGCAACTACATTCTTACGAAATAATTAATTTGAAACTCTTGGAGTTGCTAAGCACTAGGAGTATCATTTCACCATCATGTACACACAATGAGCTGACACTTTGGCAGGAATAACACAAAAAAACGCAGTAAAATGTTTCATGTTTCCTTTCATGAGGCTCTGCGCACAAGTATATCTAGCAGACCACTTCTGCAACAGGCCAGAAAGATCAAGGGGCCATGTATATGCCTTTATTGGATTGTCTTCACGGTATCTATAGGTAAATTGGGGAATCCACTCATTTCTTATCCTATCCTGCTCTCTTATTTCTAATTACAAACATAATTTCTTATCTAAATCATACGACCAAAGAAACCACCAAATAATCAGATCATCATGTCACAAACATGCAGAAGATGGGACAAAAGACACCAACCTGACCACCACGATTCATTCGCTGAGCATTAGGAAAAACAATACTCAACTCCTGCACAAAAGAATTGAAGATCACAATAAACAAGAAGTCCATGAAGTAACAAACAAAAAAGTAGAATGAAACTTTGTTTTGAATAACAGAAAATTAAACAAACAAACACCAAATACATCAAAAGCAAGCAAACCTTTACAAACTGCTGAAGAGGAGCACTTGGATCCCTGGAAGTGGTCAACAAAATCTTAGGATCCTTTTCCGCAGCATAAGCATACTCATCATCAATGTGCGTTCTTGGAACTGAATTCAATCATAAATCACATCAAACCCCATACTGAAACACACAAACTAAAGGATATATCGCACAGAAGAAAAATAGCCTTGGGTCTATCAAAATAAATTCTTCCATAAGCACTTCTAACAATAAAAGAAAACAATAAAGAAAAACAAAATAAACTTCTCTATAAACTTAATTCGTTTATAGTTGGCTAAGTTTCTCCACAAATACTTCTACAAAAGAAAAATAAAAAGGAAAAATATTATTTGTAACTCATGTGCAAGCTAATTTTAGCTTGTGAACAACTATATTTCATTTTGTTGCTTCTTACATTCGCTTCATATGCATT
>Ga0123341_1005512_pt1 | contig 11300 bp, 9 predicted proteins | sample Turbeapinknodule_FD_89959 | JGI IMG/M metagenome (GOLD analysis project Ga0123341, IMG submission 89959) | Root nodule microbial communities of legume samples collected from Mexico - Turtle bean Mexico pink nodule | ecosystem: Host-associated > Plants > Roots > Nodule | place: Mexico: Nepantla... | reverse complement strand
TGTGTTTTCTTTACTCTTGAACAATTATGTATCAACTTATTCTCTCAATGAATGAATTCATCTTTTGATTATAAATTTGTTTTAATTATTGTATTATTAATATTTATTAAATTTAATTATATTATGAAATTTAATTGTGTATTGAAATTTAATTATAATATGAAATTAAATAATATTATGAAATCAAATTATAAAATAGAATTAAATAAATTATTATAAATATTAAAAATAAAATAAAATATTTAATATTCAAATTATGACAATTATAAAGGGTATTATAAATGTCATACTATATTGTATTAAGTGTTGTTTATAACTGCCACAATTTACGTTGAAATTGTTACCAGTTTGAAAATTATGACATTTATAACCGACGTAAATTACATGCTGAAAACCGTCACATTATACAATGCATTATATGGCGTCTGCTACAACGATTTTCACTTGACCGTCACATCAAACTTTGTGGCAGCAAGAATGCTGGCGTTACGCAGTACCGCCACAAATGTAAAAAGTGGCAGTTATAAATGTCAGGTTATACGAAAATAACCGTCACCACATACACTTTTTTTTGTAGTGATTGGTAAGACCATTGTGCGTAGTTTTCTAATCAAATTGCCAAGGTCTACCCAATAAAATATGATAAACTTCCATGAGAACTACATCACATAAAACTTTATCTTTATAGTTTCTCACATAGAACTCTACTTTCACTTTCTTATCTACAGTTAATTATCCATCTTCATTTATCCATTGAAGTTTATAAGGTTTAGGATGAGGTATTAATTGTAGATTCAACTTCTCAACCATTCTAGCGCTACAACAGTTGCAGCAAGATCCACGGTGGTGAACAAACATTTTCTAAAACTTTACATCTTGCAGGAAAAATGTTCTCTCTTTATGTCTCTAGGGTCACTCACGCTAGATTGGTTGTTGAGGGTTCTTCAGATCATCATTAACTCCCTCACATGGATATGCTCCCTCACTATTTTCTTTTCCTTCTGCCCGCTAGGCTCATCTTCTTGGCTGCTATATTCGTCTCATATTTGGGCATTGGGCTTGTACATGACCTCTCTCATAACACTTGAAGCATTTGTTTATTCATGGCCTCTACAAACACTCGTACAGGCATAATCCAAAATAAAAATTTTCTTCTAGAAAAATTATATTCAATAAAATATGAGTATAATTTTGATATTTCATAAATATGAGAATGCCGGACGAAAATATGGAGGTGCAGGAAAAATTTGCCCAAAAGTAAATGTGCTCAAAAGATAACAAATAAATACTTTTTTTTGTTCTAAGATGAAAAAAGTGAGCCCAACATAGAACTCCGGACAATTTAAGAATCATATATAATTACATAAGAAATGTTTTTCCCATGGAAATTTATAAACTATCCAGTGTGGTAGTAAGTTCTTTGATGATTCAGGTAGACTTGGATCTTTCATTTGGATAGGGATGATAATGTGAGATGGCCCGCCCACGTAGTGACCGAGCTGATTTCTCTTTCCGCCCCGCCGCGTACCATTTTGTTTTTGTTCTTTTTAAGAAATTCAATTAAAATTTTTGCTATTGAAAAATTGAATATAAAAGATCTCAATCGAAATATTTGCTACTTTTTGCATTGCTACTGAAAAGTTGAATAATAAAATTCAATAGTTATAAAAAAATTGAATATAAATTGAATAAAAATTTGAAACTATGTTTGTTAATGGTATAAAAAATCAAACATTAATATTCTTTAATTTCAATAACATTGGATGCATGGTATACATTCCTCATTCATTCTAATCAAATTTGCAAATTAAGAATAATCATATAATTAAAATTAATGATTCAACAAAGTAATCGTACAAAATAATTAGACATCGTACAAAATAAAATATGATCATATTCCCACTGATAAGAAGAGAAAAAAATGATGGTTCAACTAGTTCAGTCTAATATGTAGTAACATACATTATTGACCTTTATCAGTAGGAAAAAAATGATGGTTCAACTAGTTCAGTCTAATATGAAGTAACATACATTATTGACCTTTTTCTTTCTATATTTTGAATGTATTCAAATAGTTTCTTGACATAAGTTATCCACAATTAATTTATCAACAACCATTCGATATGTACTACCAAAATCCTCAACATCATAAGAGCTTATTTCAATCAGATTATGTGTTTTGATAAGCAATGATAACACAAAGTTCAACCAATATGGTCATAGTACAAAATAAATAGTTATCGTACAAAATAAAATATGATCATACTCACATAATAAACATGAAAAAAGAATGATGGTTCAACGTAGTTTCGCATAATGTTTGAGAATTTTCCCAAGAGTAAATGTGCCTAAAATACATTCAATAAGTCCATTTTTTTTCTAAGATGACAAAAAGTGGGTACAACATAGAACTTCGGACAATTTAAGAATCATATATAATCATAAAAGAAATGGTTTTTCCATGAAAAATTTTAAGCTATCTAGTGTTTTAGAACGTCCTTCAAGTAGACTTGGATCTTTCATTTGGTCCTATTGGGACACCTTTGGTCAAGTTTTGATTGTCTTAACATGTCTTATTTGATGACTCGTTACATGTATGTCACGATTGACATCAAATATAAAATATTCTTACAAAAGTTAGTTGTACAAAGTTTGTTTGTTCATATAGACAATGTAATTTGAGAAGATTTTGTTTGCCTTGCAAGGTAAAAAAATATATGCCATTTAAACCTTTGCTAATACTTCAAATCTATTTAATAAAAAAAAGATATATAATGTGTGAACATAACCTCATCAAACAATTTTGATATAGATAATTCATGGAAAAATATTTTTTTAAAATAAATTAGTTAATTTTTTTAAAAGATATAAGTTAAAAAATTAATTGAAAACATTTAAGTAGTTAAAATAAAAAAATGAACAAAAAGTGGGTACAACATAGAACTCCGGACAATTTAAGAATCATACGTAATCATAAAAGAAATGAGTTTTCCATGAAAATTTCTAAGCTATTCTAGTGTGGTAGAAGAACTTTCTCTAATGATTCACGTTCATTTCGTAGGGATGACAATGCGAGTTGTCCCGTCCCCTGTAGTGAAGCAGACTGATTTCTCCCCCACGTGTACAATTTTTTTTTTAAGAATTTAATTAAAAAAATTTCTATTAAAAAATTGAATATAAAAGAATTCAATGAAAATATTTGTTACTTTTTGCATTGTTACTGAAAAATTGAATAATAAAATTTAATAATTATAAAAAAAAATGGAATATAAATTGATTATAATTGAATAAAATATTGAACCTATGTTTGGTACTGATATAAAACATCAGTATTATTTTCTTCCATCTAGCCAAACATTAAGAATTTAATATGTATTACCAAAATTTTCTGATTATGTTTTGATAAGCAATATTAACACAAGGTAATGTTTTCAATTGTTGAACTATATAAATTAAAATAAAATTAATGGTTCAACCAATATGGTCATAGTACAAAATAAATGGTTATGATCCTACTCTCACTGTAAACCTGGATAAAGGAATGATGGTTCAACAAGTTTAGTCTAATCTAAAAATTCACTTTCTATATTTTTAATGTATTCAAACATTCAAACGCAGATGACACGTGTTTGACATGAAGTACACAACTTTGTCTTTTTTTGTGTGCAGGTCAGTCGACACTTTGTCGTGCTCCGCTGTTGGTCCACGTGGACTGTGAATTATACGGATGTAAACAGGTTGACAGGTTAAATTACTGAATCTATCCCATTTTTTCTAGCAGACTACGAACGGACTGTATGGTCTGCTCCACTTGATTGTCTTAACAAGACTTATATGAAGACTCAGTATGGATACTACGATTCTATTGTCATCAAATATATAATATTTTTAGAAAAGTTGATTGTACAAAAATTTGTTTGTTGATATAGATAATATAATTTGAGAAGATTTTGTTTGTCTTACAAAATAATCACAGAAAATATATCAGTTATTCATTAAATAAAAAATATGTGATTTAAACATTTGCTAATACTTAATTATCTATTTAATAGAAAAAATATGTGAATATAACCTCATCAAACATTTTTTATATAAACAAATCAACAAAACTATATTACTAAACAAATTAAAAAAACTATATTACAATCTATCAAAATTTAGAAGAGAAACATTTATTTTTTTTACAAAAAATAATCTCACAACAAACAAAAACACATACTTAAATTGTAATTTCCACCAGGATATCCTTGAAGGGAAGAGATTTTGGTTTGGAGATTGAAAAAAAATCCTTGCTATCTTCCAGACAGTGGATTACAAAAACCTCAGCTCCAATAGTATTATATACTGAACATGGCTTCACTAAATTTTATAATGAATCACAACTTGTTTTCAATGAGTGTAGGTACCACACCGTCCTCATTTTACAATCTACAAAATTGAATACCTTTCACTGCATCCACATTTAACACATCAAATAAATCAATGGTGAATCATTTCTCTTCACCAGAGAATACAGAGAAGCTCGTGCAGTGTTATCTGTGTAACTAATCCTCTTTTCTAGACCACACTATTGTTCAATGTCAGAATGAAATTTATTCTTCCACACTCGATTGTCCACTACAACAAAACGTGGATTACGCATCGAATATAATAATAATTAAAAATAAAATAATGACATAAATAGAACTCAAAAGCTACGACGCGATGATCGAGGAAGCACTAGTATGGCGTAGCAGTTACAAAGTTGGTTCCCTTCAATATATATCGCTCTTTCTGTCTCCACTTCGCTATCGTCAACATCTTCATCTTCTTCTTCGGAACGCGCCATTTTCATCTTCTATAACCGCTCTCAGGTTCCTTCCTTCATACTGTTTCGTTCTTCCGCATCGCACTTTCAAACACTAAATTTCTCTTTCCAATGCTACCGTCGATCCTCGTTCTTGCATGTTTAGTCGCTAATTCGAGTTTAGATTGTGGAATTTCGAGTAGCTTTTTACTAAATGTGACGTTAGATTGTGGAATTTCGAGTAGCTTTATTTTTGAATCAAGAGAGAGAGAAATAAGTAACTTGATATTGTATGTTCAGTCGCCAATAGTTGTTTGGATTGTGGAATTTTGAGTATCTTATTACTCAAACCTTTGAATCGAGAGAGAGAGAACTAACTTGCTTGTTCTGGCTGATGCTTTTACTCATACCTGAATATTGATATTTCTGAATTTTGTTGTGAGTCAGTGAAAGTGTTTTCGTGATTATTTACTAATTTTGATTAAATTGGACAACGACTGAGTTTAATACTTGCATAGTTGTGTTGTGACTAGTGCTTTTTTGGTGTGCAGAAGAAAGAGGTTTTGTGAGAAGTTTGTGTCCAAAATGGCTAATTATGAAGGACAGGCAGTTACTAGTGGCAGCGATGTTAGATCAGGGAGTATGATTTTTGAGCCTATTTTGGAAGATGGGGTGTTCCGTTTTGATTGTTCTGTGAATGATCGGGATGCAGCGTATCCCAGTATTTCTTTTGCGAATAGCAGGGATAGAGACACGCCTATCTCTACTCAGAAGGTTCCTTCGTATATCCCTACGTTTGAGTGTCTTCTAGAGCAGCAGGTTGTCAAACTTGAGGTCAGTTACTCACTTTATGTGCTCCTGGTATCCGATCTTTTGGTTGTAATCTTAAAAATGTTTGTTATCTTTTAAATTTGAGAGTGCTAGTTTGTTGACTTTTTTTGCTGGCGTAGTAATTTGCTGCTGTCTTTCCCTGGGCTTGGTAAATTGATTGAATTTGTTTCTGAACCAGCTGCCTGTAGGTTCCTCCCTTTATGGAACTGGAGAAGTTAGTGGAGATCTAGAGAGGACGGGCAAAAGAGTAACTCAATCATATGGAATTTTTCTTTTCAAAAAAAGATTTACTTATTATCTGCATACTGATCAGTTATATTTCCTTTTCAGGTTTTCACATGGAACACAGATGCATGGGGTTATGGACCTGGAACTACATCGTTGTATCAATCACATCCATGGGTGTTAGCTGTTCTTCCCAATGGTGAGGCACTTGGAATTCTTGCTGACACTACAAGGCGCTGTGAGGTGCTGTAATATGTGTCCCTTTTGTAATTTATAACCTTATACAGAAGTCTGTGTTCTTATTGTAATAATCTGTTTAATGGTCATTTGTTTTGTTCATAAGCAGATTGATCTGAGGAGAGAATCAAGGATACAGATTGTTGCTTCATCCTCACATCCTGTTATTACGTTCGGCCCTTTTGCTTCACCCACTGAAGTCTTGATATCCCTATCAAAAGCAATTGGTAATTTCTAATAAAAAAAATGATAATTAGGTAACTGTGTGGAAATTATGCCTCTTCATCTTTTGTCTAGGGATTCAACACAAGAAGATTTTATGCAATTATGTTTTTTGAAAAACTAAAGTCTTTCATCACTTTTGGAGAGTAGTCCATAGCTATAGAGGAACTCATGAATAGGAGCTAATAAAATTTATGCCTAAAACATAAAGACATTATCAATAATATTAGTATTTTTATGCTTAAATATTTGTAATCTTCAAATTGAGAAAGCTTGGAATATGTGTTTACTATAGTCTTCCTTTAGATCTGCGTAAGTGATACCTATAATTGACGTATAAAGTTCATGAAGAACTTTTTTCAAATTAAAATTTCGTGCATGTATTAGGATGTGAACAATATACTGTACACCACTTTCCAGCTTCAACATTTTATTAAAACATTCTTTCTTATCTCTCTCTCTCTCTCTCTCTCTATATATATATATATATATATATATATTTCTTTGTCAGGAACTGTATTTATGCCCCCAAAATGGTCATTAGGCTATCATCAATGCCGTTGGAGTTATTTATCTGACCAGAGAGTTCTGGAGGTACTTGGTTTTTCTCAGCAGTGATTTAGTTGCATTCATATATGCAGAAAGCTGTAGAATCCGAATATGATGTGTGTTCCATGTTCTGTCTGTTTTTCCTGTAGTCTTTTCACTTTAACTATCTTTTTGCTTAAGAATAAATGAACTCATTTTAAGTTCTATTTGGTGTATCTGTTTTTTAATATGTAAAAGATATCCGGCGTTTTTGTTTTGGATCATACATGCTTATATGGCAGGATTTGAAGTTTCTTCATTATTGGGCATAGCATTCAAATGCAATAGATATGGTAATCCAGAATCCCTGGGAATATGAAGCGTATAAAAACTGTTTAAACTATTTGTTTGTAATTGAGTAAGAAAATCCGTAATCATTAAAAAAATGTAGACATTACATCATCCAGAGAATCTTTAATAACTTTCAGCTCTCAAGCTAAACACGGTTTTCCAAAAATTTCATGCATACCAGATAAATTAAGGTTATTTGTAGACATTCAAAATAGCTAGGAGTTTAGGATATATGCATTGCTATCAACATAGTTCTGTAGACTCTAACTTTAGTTTAGTTGCTCAGAAGCATAGTTTGTCTTAACTTGTTAGTAATTAAAATTAAAATTTGCAGGTTGCAAAAACATTTCGGAAAAAGTGTATACCTTGTGATGTGATATGGATGGATATTGATTACATGGACGGTTTTCGTTGTTTCACCTTTGACAAGGTATGTTTTTTACTCCTAGAAAAAGGACCAATAATCAGTTTACAGTGTTATAGTTTTGGTTTTAGATCTTTCTAATTATGAAAATGAATTGACTTAATGTTTAGTACGAGCCACATGTCTCAAACTGATGTATTTGCATTATTTGTATAATATAAATTTGTTTTATTGGCTTGCATTAGTTGTCTAACCTGTGCTGGTAATTTAAAAAATGCGTAGTCTAGTTTTGGATGTACATAATATTTTTTTCAGAAAAGTAAGTGATATCTTTCAGGAGCGCTTTCGAGATCCCGCATCTTTAGTGAAAGATCTCCATTATAGTGGTTTTAAAGCTATTTGGATGCTTGATCCTGGAATCAAGCAGGAGGAGGGTTATTTTGTATATGATAGTGGTTCTAAAAATGATGTTTGGGTCCAAAAGGCAGATGGAACTCCTTATGTTGGTAACGTTTTTCTTTTTGACCTGAATATTTCTGTACTTTCTGTGTGCTTGTTCATGATTTTACAAAATAGACCTGCAGTGTTTTTTACATCAATTATGACTGTTGAGACCTTCTTTTCTTTATGTGATGCATTATCCCATATATACATTCTCAGGGGAGGTGTGGCCTGGACCATGTGTATTCCCTGACTATACACAGTCAAAAGTTCGTGCATGGTGGGCAAATTTAGTTAAAGACTTCATTTCCAATGGTGTTGATGGTATATGGAATGATATGAACGAACCAGCTATCTTTAAGGTAATTATAATCCTGTTGGTTTATTTTCTTTGAATAATATGAAACAATATTTGACCCAAATCTTATTATTGTGGCTCTTGATGTGTTCCATTTCCTTACCCATTTCTTTTCTAGGTTGCAACAAAAACAATGCCTGAGAGCAATGTTCATAGAGGAGATGGTGAACTGGGAGGTTGTCAGAATCATTCGTTCTATCATAACGTAATATACTTTTCCCTTTATTAAGATTTTGGAGCACTTGTTTTTCAATTATAAAATTGACAAACCACTTTGATTATAATATTGGACACTGCGTGCATCTTGACTCTAATGTTAGTTTATGACTTAGATCTGTTGAGTGTTTTGGTGCCTTACTTTATAGTTATGAAGCGTTATTAATTATTATAACTGTTCTCTATAGGTGTATGGTCTACTGATGGCAAGATCAACTTATGAAGGCATGAAACTAGCCAATGAAAAGAAGCGGCCTTTTGTTCTTACTAGAGCTGGATTTTCTGGCAGCCAAAGGTATGCTTCAACATGGACTGGAGATAATCTTTCTACCTGGGAGCATCTTCATATGAGTATCTCAATGGTACTTCAGCTGGTAAGATTCTCAGTAGCATGGATGTTGCTTCACTTGATCAACACTGTCATTTGACGTTGTCTTAGCACCATTTACTTCTGCAGTTTCTTGCAAAGCTTAGAATACATGTTTACTCAACCTTACAAAACTTGGTTGTGAGGTTAGGACTTCTCAAACCGTACAAGGACTAACTTGATCATGTTGGTAGACTATATAAGATGAGATCTCGACAAGAAACATTTATGGACACATTGTATATGTCATCTAGCTGGATATTAGTTATTACAACCACTATCCAATACTTGTTAGTTTAAGTTTTTGAAAAAATTAGTCACCCAAATGACACTTTTAATTGGTGCTATAAGACAGTACCTTTTTAAGACAAGGAATCTGACTGCAAGTGGCAGTCATTTTCTAGATGGTTACATTAGATATCGTCATATACCATTCGTTCCCAGATTTCTTTGAGTAGTGACATTCTTCTATGATGTCATTAGCATTGTATTTTTCTAAATTTTCTTCTTGAGAATGAGATTTTTTTTTAATTCTCTCATTGAGAGCAATTTTTTCACAACTTTTGAAAATGTGGTTCAGTTCCAGAAGAATTAAGATGTCGGCTTGCTATAATCTAATATTTATTTCAAATTTAAACTTAAAACCTGAATGAAAGGAAATAATATTACCTTTGAAAGAATTACAGGGCTGTATAATACATTAATACAGTACTATATGTAGTCAATAATACTACTAAATGCATCGAGATGAAATGTAAGACCATTTATGGGTCTTCACCTATTGGCTTAAGCTTTAGGAATTACTTGTTCATGACATGCTATTATATTAGACTTGTCTATAACCAACTGGTATAGAGTTCAGTCCTTGCTGCCCTGCCCCCATTCTTCTAATAAAAAGTTGGATCTTTAGAAAGATAGGACAACTTGTGAGTTTTAATGCTTAAAGTATGAAAAGGCTTTTTCATGGATGTGTGTTAGAGATATAATTTAAAATCATTCATTAATCTTCACCTAATAGTTTAAGTTCGCGTTATTGTTTGTTAATTTGAATGTTATATTTCCCTTTATAATTTGCTTTCCTTCTGTTCAGGGACTTAGTGGTCAGCCACTTTCAGGTCCTGATATTGGTGGATTTGCTGGAAATGCAACACCTAAACTTTTTGGACGGTGGATGGGTGTGGGTTCCATGTTTCCCTTTTGCCGAGGTCATTCTGAAGCAGCCACCGCTGACCATGAACCCTGTTCTTTTGGGGAAGAGGTTAGGTCATCTTTGTCTGTACAAAATCACCATTCTCTCGCAGTTTCCATCTTGTTATGTGCTGCTCATTTATGTAAATTGTATGCTGAATTTTTTTATCATTATATATCACATGGAGTAACTTGAAAAAGATCAAATTATGAGGGAAATTTTTTATTGAAATAATATTTTGAGAAAATCAAGAACATAATTTTATTTGGGAGATAAAATGCCTTTCTTTGAGTAAGCTACCTCTATTCCAACAAAGTACTTTAATTTTCCTAGATCCTTCAATCTCAAATTGGGCACCAAGTTTTTCTTTCAAGATTTGTTTTTCATATTCTTCTTATGAAACAATCATGTTATTCATATAGACCAAGAGTAAAGTAAGTTTCCCTCTATTCCAACTCTGTTGATACCCCATGGAGATCATAACCTAAGTGAGTCTACCAAACCAAGCACGGGACGACTGCTTGTGTCCATACAATATTTTCTTCAACCTGCACACTTTATTCCCATCTCCAATAGACCTAAAACCTAGAGGAATTTTCATGAGACTTCTTGCTCTAGATGTCTATGCAAGAAAGCAATTTTTACATCAAATTGTTGCAATTCCCAATCAAAATAAGCTGTCAGTGAGAGAATGATTCTAACCGTATTCATTTTTGCCATTGGAGGGAATGTATCTTCATAATCAACACCATAAGTTTGAGTGTAACCTTTAACAACTAATCTTTCATTGTAATGATCCAATGAGCCATTAAATTTATACTTTACATTATTAACCCACCTGCATCCTACTGCCTTTTTATCCTGTGGCTAGTCAACAATGTCCCATGTCTAGATCTTTTCTAAGGCACTCATTTTCATTCATGGCTCGAACCCAATTGTCATATTTAAGGTTAAGGGATGAAAAAAAAGAAATATTACCAAGTCCATTTATTGGGATACGAGTCCCATTTGCAACAATAATGTGGTTACCAGAAAGAAAACATATGATGTTAACAGTGGCAATGGAGGTTACAGTGGCGGAGGAATAGATTTGAGTGGGAATCAGAATTGGTGATAAGTCTCCACCAATGTATTACAAGGGCATCTGTGAAGAGATACATATCTGACGTCCGAGTGTGGGGGGAG
>Ga0123341_1005510_pt1 | contig 11301 bp, 9 predicted proteins | sample Turbeapinknodule_FD_89959 | JGI IMG/M metagenome (GOLD analysis project Ga0123341, IMG submission 89959) | Root nodule microbial communities of legume samples collected from Mexico - Turtle bean Mexico pink nodule | ecosystem: Host-associated > Plants > Roots > Nodule | place: Mexico: Nepantla... | reverse complement strand
GTTTAATATAATTTGAATAAATTTTATATGAATATGTTTAATAAAAAAAAAGTTGTTAAAATTAATTGAGCTAAAGTTTACTAGTAATTTTGTTCTTAGAAAACAATAATTATTAAGAAGAGAAAGTTAGATGAGAAGATTTTTATCAAAATTAATTCCAGATAACTATTGAAAATTTTCACATAATTTATTTTAAGTTCTAAAATTATCATTTATATGTATCTTAAACAACCGCTTTCGGGTTGGGAGGGGAGGTGACCGACTTACCGATAAGATTAGTCGGCACGATGGACAGTCCTCTCTCGATCAGCTTCCTTTTCATGTTTTCATTCTTCTTGCGGTGGGCGCCAATTGTTCTCGTTTGGGAATGGGGCCTAGAGAACTATTGAGAGGATTGGTCCTCTCCCTTCCTGTCGGTCGGTCGCGCTACTGTCCAACTAATTCCTTAGCTTTGGCTTTCGGTCTTCTCGTAAGCACCGGATGGGGGGTACCTGTAGAAGGCACTCCAACACTCAAGTCAGTAAAAGGGGTTCGACACTCGGTTGTCAATAAAAGGGGTTCGATACTCTCGTAAGCATAACAAGAGTTTTTTTTTGAAGTGGTTCAAATAAAAAGTTCAAAGTGACAACACAACTTCAAATACATTTGAAATGGTTAGCATGTGAGCCAAACTTTAATTTCATATGTTGGAGTGGCCACGATATAAACAATTATTCAACTCAAATTTGAAATTTGAAAGCTTTCTTTCAAAATACAACTCCATCCAAATCAATTTTCCAAAATCCAGGTTCTCGTGCTACTTCGTCTTTCATATTTAAACTATGACTCTATATTTTACCAGTACTACTTTGATATTTAATGTTCATATTACTCACTTAGGACTGCAAGCAGTAGCTCAAAGTGAGAAAACAGAAGCATGCTAACATGGTGATAGCTAAAAAATATCTTGACTATTTCAAAGAGTTACCTTGACTATTTATTTGGAGTATCTTCAAGTTGGGACATTCTAACACCTCAGGAAGTTCGCGTATATAACACCAGTCTTGGAAAATATGATGACAAGTTCTAAAGAAATCCATTATGGGCCATTTCAATTCCTTGTTTCTCTTCACCCTATAGAAAGGTTTGACCCTGGATGCAATAGAGGCAGCCACATGTCAAACCACCTCAAGTGACACCACTGAATCTCTTTCCCCCTCATCAAGTAACAAACAAGCAGCTCTCGGGTTATTTATTAATTTGTAAAGCCTGTTTCTCCTATCTGCCATTTATTCAACATGTTTGTGCAGTCCCAGGCACCAACCAAACACCAACAAATATCTTGTGCGACAACCATTTCCCATGGAACCCAAAAGCAGGAAGAAAGTTTTTGGTTCATGACTTTCCAAATGGTCATAACTCAGCTCAATAGCAGAACGAAAAGGAGAATAAAGGCACCCTTCAAGTTCAAAACTTGTTATCTGCTCCAATGCATCCTTCCAAGCATATAAATCCTTGTTCTTCAATTCTTCAACAATTGTGACTATCAAAAGAACCAATCCACCACAACTCTTTGCTACTATTTGGCCACTAATTGAATACTAGTATCCTTAACCACAACCCCTCCCCTCTTTTCAAATAACTCCTAACTTTCATCCTTAGACAACACCTCAAGCCTATAAAACTTTCTTGCCCCAAAATTAGAACTCAACACGTTAAGATTCTTGGATGTGATCAGTAACTAATATTTGCAACCTTTGTAGTCCTCACCAAAAGGCACACCAACCTTTGTCAAATTAAGCTTCCCCCATATATCATCCATCACCACAAGAATTTTATGCTCCTGCCGAATCCTCTAGCGCAACCGGCTCGGTCGCCCCAGCTCATCAAACTTCAACCCTAATCCATCAGCAATCTTGTTGCGGATCCATCCCACATCTGGTGAATCCGTCACTAGTACCCACTTTTATGCCTATTTACAGTAAGAATCTTAATTCTCAACTCAAATTTGAAATTTGAAAGCTTTCTTTCAAAATACAACTCCATCCAAATCAATTTTCCAAAACCCAAGTTCTCGTGCTACTTCGTCTTTCACACTTAAACTATGACTCTATATTTTACAAGTTCTATTTTGATATTTAATGGTCACATTACTCACTTAGGACTGCAAGCAGTAGCTCAAAGTGAGAAAACTAAAGCATGCTAACATGGTGAAAGCTAAAAATAGCTCAAGAGATTTTCTTATCGCCAGAAACACTTTCTTCTACCCTAGGATTAAGTTGTTTCTAACATGGTGAAAGCTAAAAAAATATCTTATAAAGGATTTACCTCAAGTGGAACTCCACGAAATTGTCTTAACCTCAAGCTCTCACAATAGAACTTCTCAAGCTTCCTCAAACCACTGAAATCAAGAACACAATGTTAGAGAATCATTCTGGAATCGTTAAGGCTATACCTTCAAAAATAAAATTACACAACACACACCTCCACCAATATAACACATAGAAAGAAAGAAATCGGAGCAAAACCTATTTGACCAACACAACCTTTTTTTTATTATTTTTAAGGTTTACGTGGGTATAACTCATGCTTTCCCACGCTTACCCATGCTTTCCCACGTTTTTTTTAAATAGTGAAGGCTTAGTTGACTAAATTTAAAGTCAACATACCAACCTCGCTTTTTTTTGCAGCTAACTCAAATTTTTGGCATAGTGGAATTTATCGTAAGATTAATTTAGAATAGAAGTAAATAATAAGAGATATTCATTAAAGGATACATATATTTACTTCCTTGAGTGGCCAATCCGGAAGGATAACCATACATGTTGAAGTTGGTTGTTGCCCCTTCAAGACATGTGTTTGATGAAGCCATTTGTGTAAATTTTATTTGTATTTACATTTGCTTTAAGAAAGTATTAGATATAGTTTAGAGGTTGTTTAGAGTAGGCTTTTTGCTAGGTAACTCACCTCTTAACCCCTGACCATGTGAGAAGAGCAAGCACAAGTTTTCTGAACTGTATTTCACATGTTTTGCAAAAATATCCTTACTGCATAAAAAATGAATATGTTCTTTTCTAAATGAATAGATTTTTTTTTTCTTAAACTGATGCCTTGATTAAATGTTTTTGAAAATCATGTTTTGTGCATCAAGTATTTTAACTAATTCTTCATTCCATCAAAACGACTGTGTTTCACTTGTTAAGAAGTTTCTGTTATCGTTTTGAAAATGAATCTGTTCATCTGTAAATAAATAGATTCTTTTTAGTCTGGTGCCATGTTTACCTTAAAAGGCTTTTTTCGTTTTATCCTTGCACCAGGGTGTTTAACTAAGTCTCTTTCACATAACAGATTCTCTAACTGCTTTTGAAAATAAATATGTTCATTTTATTTTCAATCTGTTCTTTTTATAACAACTTTAATTGTTTTTTGAAAATCTGTTATAAGATGTTTTTCTATAAAAGGAGAGGTTGGTCCTGCGTTTTTTGAAAATCTGTTATAAGATGTTTTTCTATAATTGCTTTGTGTTCATTCTCTCTTAATCTCTGCACTCAATAACTGCTGAATAAACTAAACTGTCAAGAAATAAATATATTCAATTGTAATTGAATCTGTTCTTTCTGGGAACGTATACACTGTTCTTGATTTTCTAAAGAACTACTGCATAAATCTATATGTGGTGAAACATCATTGAAATTCATGCTCTGTGAAGGTTAATACAATCTGTCAAGTATCTTAAAAACAAGCATTGGCTTTGTATTCAAAGGTTGTGATTAATTGTTGTAGCTCACTGTTTTAATTCTGCAAAAATCAATTTGAACTTTGCCTGCAGATCATCTAACTCAATCTTAAAATAAAAAATTATTCAACTGAGATAAACGCCTTAAAGTACTGTGACAAAATTTGATTCTGTGCGAAACTTTTAAAAGGTCAATTCACCCCTCCTCTTGAACTTTGACACTATTGAACCCAACAATACAAACATTATAACTCACCATTTAGATCCATGAATAAGATTAAAATATGTTGTCTGATAAATCTAGTTGCACGAAACACAAAAACATCAAAAGTAAGAAATATTAGCAATCAATAAAAATTTGAGGTGAGACTCTAACTCTTAGAGATCACACCAAATGTTTATCATGGAAACAAACATGCATGCATAAATTACCTCTATTATTAAAAATAAAATAAGATTAAAATGTAACATTTGTAATGTAAATTAACTTATTTTTATAATTTACGGTGAAAAGGAGAAATAGTTTATGAATACATATTTTGATGTTGTTTCAAGTATTTGCATGCAACCAACACTACAATTGAAATGTTTTGGCTTAAAAAAACAAGACTCAGAGAAACTCCTGGATTCTTTTCTCTCGATTTTTGGTTCCTCATTCCATTCACTTGTCGCCTTCACTCCTTTATTTTGATTCAACGTCCTTCTCAACAAAATAGTTGAATGATAAATCTTGTATTAGAATCACCCAATTTCAAACAGTTTACCATTGCCTTCTGTTTCAACATTCAATCCAACTTACAATTGATATCCTTTAGTTGGCTTATGAGAAACACCCTCCTCCTTCTATCTTCCTCTCCTAGGTTGTTTTCTTCATCTAGCTGGTCCAATATGTTCAAGCACGACTTTCTTAGAGGTGTGCATGTTGCCAAAAACTTCAACATTCCAGGTTTTCAAATCAAATTTCAACATTTTTATTTTCTCTTTGCAACTTGACAATCCATCTCTGTTTGAGGTATAGGATTCCCACTTAGATTTTACCATTGTTGCAAACCCCTGTGTCGTTAGCTACGCGTCCATGAATTTGAAAGGTCTCGGGCCCCAATCCTTAGGATTACATTTGACAATGATCGCACAGTGATCTGAGACCTGCCTGGTCTGGATGTATTGTTTACAGTTTGGCCATATTGCTAGCCATTCCAATGATATCAGTGTCCTATCTAATATGCTCTTAGCCAAACCATTTGGCCTATACCATGTGAACTTTATACTAACCTTCCATGTCTTTGCTCTGCCCCTGAAAGTTATTAACTCATTTCCTCTCGTGAGAGGATCTCACAACATTGAAGTCTCCTATACCACACCACGTATTGCAGAAGGCTTGTCTCAAGCCAGAGATATCATTCTAGAGCTAAATTTTCTCCTCCCAAACACACAACGAGTAGACATGACGACAATTCTAGAACAAGCTTTTACTACCTCACCATACACCAGAATGAAACCATCACCAATAATGTGACTTTCATATGAGAACCCTGATTTCTTCCACATGGTCAGGATGCCTCCCCCTCTATTACACGCTTCTTTGTGAGAAAGAGCTAGATTTGGTCTTCCTTCTCACCTTCAAACGTTGTACCTAATTCCCTTCCCAATTCCCACATTCTCAGAGAATTTGACAATTTCTTCCTATTTCAAAAGAGCCTATTGCAATTTGAGATGGTAGAATCTGTTAAGGGCTCATTTGAACTCCCACGAGAGAACCTTGGTCTACGTTCCACAACTAAGAGGTTGGCCAGCGACACAAATTTCACTGTACCCTTATTGCTTGTTTCTCCTCTAAATAGTCTTCTTTCTACACCATTCTGCTTTAGTTCCTAAAACAAACGACCCCTCAAACCTGGATCAATACATGCCAATCTCTCTTGTGGGTGGGTGCTTTGTATAAGATAACATCGAAGGTCCTTGCTAACTGAATGAAAAATGTTCTCTCTAGAATCATAGACAAATCTCAATTAGCTTTTTTGAGTGAAATGAGACTTTTGGAAAGTATCGTAGTGGCAAATGAAGTAGTGGATGAGCACAAGAGGGGAGATAAGTCACGCTTGATTATTAAGGTTGATTATGAAAAGGCATACAACTCAGTAAGGTGAGAGTTTATGTTTTACATGCTACAAAGATTGTGGTTTGGCGAAAAGTGGATAAATTGGATTAAATGATGTATGGAATCTTCTTCGACGTCTATTATGATAAACGAAAGCCCTACTAGGGAATTCCTTCTTACTAGAGGGCTTAGACAAGGTGATCCATAACACCTTTCCTTTTCTTGGTGGTAGTAGAAGGCCTGACTGGTTTTGTAAGAACAGCAATTTCCCTTAATAGGCTACAAGGGCTGGCTATTGGGGCTAATCAAGTTGAAGTATCCTTTCTTCAATTTGCATATGACACCCTAATGGTATGTCAAGCTAGTCACAAAGATATTATGGTGGTCAAGACTATCCTTAGATGTTCCGAGCTTGCTTCGGGGCTAAAAGTGAACTTCCATAAGTCTGGGATTGGAGTTGTAGGCGTAGAAAGCCAACAATTGCTAGTTTTCACTGATGTGTTAAACTGTACACAAATGTTTGTGCCCTTTAAGTACCTTGGGCTTCAAGTTGGAGGCAACCCTAGAAAGAGGGAGTTTTGGAAAGAATTTCTTGACAAAGTGAAGAAGAAATTATCTAAATGGAAAGGAAAGAACTTAACCTTTGTAGATAGAGTATGCTTGATCAAGTCAGTGTTCACAGTTGTACCCCTGTACTGTCCATTTTCAAAGCCCCAACGTTGGTATGCAAAGAGCTAACAAGTATGCAAAGGAATTTCTTGTGGGGTTGGGGAAGTGAGAAATGAAAGATTGCATGGGTAAAATGGGAAAACATTTGTAAACCAAAGTTAGAGGGAGGCCTAGGGATTAAAGATATTAGAACTTCAACAAGGTGCTCCTAGTCAAATGGATGTGGAAGCTGAAAGTCGATGGTTCTATGGGGGTGGAGAGAAGTGGTCGTGTCCAAATATTCAAAAAACGGTATTTTTAGGAGAAGATCGTCGAGCATAGCACAATCCTAGTGGTGGAGGGACTTGTGCAACCTTTACGAAGAAGGTAAAGAAGGTAGTTGGTTTTATAAATAGGTAATGTGGAAGCTGGGGTCAAGAGATAAAGCTCTCTTATGGAAAGATAAATGGCTAGGGGACTACACGTTGAAACAGAAGTACCCAAAGTTATATCTCATTTATGAAGACAAGGGTAAACTAGTTAAACAGATGAGCAACTCGTCAGACTTGGGTTGGTGTTGGAATTTGGTGTGGAGAAGGAATCTTTTTCGTATGAAGACAAATGAAGACAAGGGTAAACTAGTTAAACAGATGACCAACTCGTCAGACTTGGGTTGGTGTTGGAATTTGGTGTGGAGAAGGAATCTTTTTCGTATGGGAGCTAAAACAACATTCTCTTTTATCGTTAGAACTGAACAATATCAAGCCTAAAAAAGATTCTCACGATAAAGTTGTATAGGCAGCTTAGGAGGATGGTCAGTTCTCTGCGAAATCCTCTTATGATGTTTTACAATCTTCCACACATCAAGACCCTTGTATAACCATGGAAACCTTATGGGATATCAAAGTCCTAACCAACGCCTTATCCTTAGCTTGGAGAATCCTCTAAGGCAAGTTACCGACAAGGGTGAACCTTAGCAGAAGAGAAGTCAGTCCCCCTTCTCTATTGTGTCCCCTTTCTAATTAGCTAGAAGAGTCGACCAAACATCTTTTCATGGAGTGCGTAATCGCTTATCAGGTATGGTCGTTGGTATCTAACGGGAAGGGTGGAGGTTGAATAAATCTTTAGCCTAGCTCAACTACAAGCTTGGTCTTGGTTGAAGAGGAAAATATCCAATTTTAGCTTTTCCTACTCGGGTTGGGTTTTATACTCATTGAACTGTTTGTTCTCCCTTAACTAAAGAACTCCCTGGGCTAAAAAAGGTGTGGTGGCTTATGTTGCGCCACAGTTTATGTTGGGTTCTGTATCACCCTATTTTTCTTGGCAATCTCTCAAGGAGCTCTCGGTAATGAATTTTTTTGGGCAATATAGTTTACAACGTGTTTGAGGCTTATACTGAACCTGTGACAACAAATCTCTGTTGCATAACTCCAGTTAGCTGCATAATCAAGATGTCAAGGCTTACATAGCTAGAAATCTTGCTTTGTCTGCTCCTTTATGAAAGGAAATGCCGCCATGGAAGTGTAAGTGTGAATGTCTCTGGTTCCTGTGTCGAAATCTCATTTGCACCTTCGAATGTTGTGGATGAGAAACTATTTCCCTTTTTGGTCTTGTCTTTACCAAGCAAGCAAATGTATATGCCTCTTCAAAGACATCTAGATTATGTGTGTTCAAGGATGTAACCAGTGGGGTGGAGCCATGTAATCCATGGTTTCTAAAAAGATAGGTTGTTCTGTGTGAGTTTGGGAGAAAGTGTTTCTGAATAGGAGAAGGACTGACAATAGATGGCTTTCTTGGTATCCCTGAACAAGCCCTGTAGCTTGGAACAAATGTGTCATTATGGTGCGTATGGAAAGTTGTATAAGGCGTGGAAGAAATTAAGCGGAAAAAAGATGTGTTGTATCATTGGAACTTCTTTTCTAATTGAAGGCACAATCATGTTCATCTATTTCAGTAAGAGGCATGTAGCAGTGGAGGTTAATAGGGTGCAAACAGGTCACGAAAGGAGTAAGGTAAAAGAAAAATAACCATTAGCATATGGCCTTGGTTAAGGAGCTTTATGGAATGCTGGAGGTGTCGGTTGAAGATAAATATAGAAGGAATGGTAACGCTTTGAAGTCTTTAAGACACCGTGCTTTTGGAGGCTTAAGCAGAACCTGTGTTAGTGATCCTATGCTGCACAATTTTGGTTTTCTGTTATGTTTGAAGTTATCTAATAAAAGGCAATGATGCCATGGAATGCTAAACATTTAGGGCCAGTAACTTTGGTTCTTTGGTTATGCTAAGTGTGGTGCGCCAGTTTCTCTGTAGCCTCTTCTCAGCCTAGTTGCCCTTTTGTTCTACAACTGAATGTGGTGCAAAGGTTGTGGAATGCTAGACTCACTAAAGCATCTTAGTTATGTAGTGATTTATCCAATAGTCTATTAATACCTTGGCGTGCTAAGTATGCGTCTTTTTGGTGGCTTTTTGATCTCTGTTTCACGGTTAACAAGTAGTTGTAGTATGTTACAGATGTTATAGCATTGCTGCAATGGTAAGAGGATTAGTGGTTTTAGTTAGAATAAGTGCATGTCTGTTGTTTCAAAACAACACAATTGTTTGTGCAGCCTGTAGTGTTTTGTGCTACATTTGTTTTGGAGAAAATGTGGAAGAACAGTAGGCAAGTAGAGGACCAAGAATATATTGGGTTTGGTTATGTAACCCGCAGGTACTACCTTTTGAGAACTAAGTGTAGCTCTATTTGTTAGCCTATGTGTTTGAGCCAATCTAGTATCTCCTTTGCTAGTGGCTTATGTAACTTTGTTGCATAATAGTCATCCAATCTCTGCAAGATTGATGTGGCTGCTGGTGCTGTAGTAATACAAAGGGTGATGATGTTTCAGAGTTGGAAGGTAGGAGCCGTACGAGATCCTTAAGCAGGTCATAAAGACACATTAATTGAATCACGGTTCTGGCTTGTGTGAAGAGATAAAACCTTTGTGCAGAATATGTGTCATATGTGTTATGGAGAATATTTTCGGATAAAAGTTTTTGTAAGTAATTTTTATTTACACCCTTCTTTTTTTAAGGTTATTTTTGTCATTTTTAAAGGGTATTTTTGTCATTTTCAATAACAGGTTGGGTGCATGTTGTAATTGATATGGTGCAGGGAGCACTTGTCGAGAAATTTCTTCTTGCACCATATGAATTCTAACCTGCACCCTATCATATTTCAAAATTTCCAAAATTACCCTTATTTTGGATTTAAAAATCCAGAATAGTAAAAATAATTCAAAAATAAAAAAAATACATTCTGGTTAAAAAAATCTGGAACATAAAATTAAAAATGCATTACGAATAAATATTTCCAGAATTTAAAAATGTGTTCCAGGTATCTAAATTCGGAATATTTTCGGATAAAAGAGTCCATAAGTAATTTTTATTTACACTCTTCTTTTTTTAAGGTTATTTTCATCATTTTTGAAGGACATTTTTATTATTTTCAATACCAGGTTGGGTGCTTGTTGGAATTAATATGGTGCAAGGAGCATTTGCCTAATGGAAGACAACTGGCCCAATTTTGAATGAAGTATTAAGGTTTCCATTTGGGTGTTTTTCTGCAACCGTGTTTGTAGACGAATTTGCATAACAAACATAGGACACATAAACAAGGTAATGTTTTTTTAAAAGTAATGTTTTTTGAATTTGAAATTTGAGTTCGGATGAATTGTGGCATTGTTTTTATGCTATATATAGCTCTTCTTTTGATCTGGAATAGTTTATAAACACATATTTTGAATTTATTTCCAGCATTTGTATGCAACCAAAATTACAATATTTATATAAAAATGAAAACAATTTCAGTAATGTTAAAATTTACACATTTAAATTATAAATATCTTAAGTAATTTAAACCTTAGACTGAAATAAACCATAAATTACTTCTTGCATCGGTTTGATCTAGCTCCTTGATTGAGAAAAGAAAAAAAAAAAGTTGGAAATGAGAGAAAAAAATACCAGAAATGAAAGTAGTTGTCACCCATTGAACACAAATATGGATCCAGATAAATAAACAAGACCGAGTCATTGATTGATGCAGCTGAAGGGATAATGCATACACAAGAACAGTAATCGAGAGTTGCTGATTGCTGCTGCATCGAAAAGAGAAAAGTAATGCATGCAGAAGAGTAGAAGAACGGTCACGGTAATGTAGAAAAGTCTAGAGATGTGTTTCTTTCTATTAATTGTCCTTGTATTTGCTTTTATTGTTTTCTTTCTTTCTTTAATATTAAAGTTTGTTATGTCCCTTTATTAATTGTCTTTAAATATAAATATATTTAATTTTTTATTGTTTGAGATAAAATTTTTTGTAAAATATTTAAAAGAAAAAGTAACAAGCAAACAGATATAAAATATGTTATTTTGTCTTAAAACAATTTTTTTAATATTTTAATTTTAAAAATAATAATAATAATAGTTATAGTCCAAACCCAACTTCAATGTTTTTTATAAAAATAGAAATCATCATAATTTCTTTTTTTTCTATCCATCTATATTTATTTCACCTCCTTCCTGTTGTTTCTTAAATAAAAAGTCTTACTAAGTGTAGTTGACTGAATATAATATAAACTGCCCTCCAAAACTTTAAAACTTATGGCAAATATGGTAAACTATGAGACAATGAGAGAAGAGCATGACTCCAACCTATTACAGAGTTTTATAACATGTTTTTTTAACAAGTTTTTTAATTGAAAACAGTGTTTTATAAGTTTTCTCTTGTAACAAGTTTTTTAATTGAAAACAATGTTTTATAATATTTAATTTTCAGAAAAAAATAATAAAATTTATACCTAACCCAACT
>Ga0123341_1005508_pt1 | contig 11304 bp, 10 predicted proteins | sample Turbeapinknodule_FD_89959 | JGI IMG/M metagenome (GOLD analysis project Ga0123341, IMG submission 89959) | Root nodule microbial communities of legume samples collected from Mexico - Turtle bean Mexico pink nodule | ecosystem: Host-associated > Plants > Roots > Nodule | place: Mexico: Nepantla... | reverse complement strand
TAAAAGTGTTATAAATGATAATTATTAATAATTTCTTAATATGATTTTGTAGGGTTTTTGAATAATATAGTAAATCAAAATTAATATAAATAATAGAATAAAATATTTAAAATAAATAAATATTAATTTGGTTTGTGTGGTTAGATTTAGTATATAAATTGATATTATTAAAATTACTTTAATAATTTTTTATTGATAAATAATAATAATTTTAAAAATGAATATTACAAATAAAGTACAACAACATGTTAGATAATGGTAATTAATTGTGAGAAAAAAAATAAAAGGAGTTGTTAAAATTTTTTACATTTATATTCGTTTGACAAACCAAACTTTGAGCATTTCTTGATAAACATCAAAGACTTATCAATATTTATTTTATGCTTGTAAAAAATACTCGCTTCTTCATGTTTTTAAGATGATTGTGCAACATTTTATCAACATTAAGATCTCTTAAAAAAAAATCCTAAAAGCTGCTTCATGCAAATAATTTTGTTAAGAAAGACGGGATGTCATTGTTGTAGAGACAATCAACGCCCTGCACTTTTCTCACTCTGCTCAAATGGAGAAAGGAAGCAACCTGCCTAAACTCGTGAAGTTTTGTCGTTTCCAGAGAAGACACACATTTAATGCTAAAGTAAATAATATTTAATGCGTCTTAAAGCTTCAAGTGTGGTAAGACCGCAAGAAGAAGCAATAGCAAAAGAAGACCGTCACAATGAATTGCAACAATTTCTTTTTATCTTAAATATATATAAAGAAGATCTTTGTGAAGAAGGAAAATTAAAGAAAGTCTTGCAACAAGAACAAAAACAAGCTCTTGCATTTATTAAGCAAACCTTAGCCTTGTTGTGAGGAAGTAAATTATTTGTGCTCTTTTGCAAAGTAGAAGATTGTATGACTCTTGTATTGGTCTAGGGAACAACCTTGTGATTTTTTTAGATCATTTTCTTTGTAAACCTTTCAATCTTAATTAGGAGTGGTTGTTGTCCAAATAATATTCGTGTTACTCAAGAGTGATTGTATTCCAAATAATACTCAATGGGTTGCAATAAATGAATGGATTTCAAACAATATTTGAGTTTTAGTCAATAATGTTTGTATTTTAACTAATACTCAGTCATAGTCAAGAACAGTTGTGTTAGTAACAATACTCAGGATTGTTAATCAATAATGATTGGGTGTCCAAAGAATACTCAAATTATTTTAGCCAAGAGTACCCGAGATCCAAAATATACCTGTGTTTATCAAGAACATAATGTTGTTTGTATTATCAAATAAACCAGTATAAAAATACTTTGTTAAATCTCTTTTTTCCTTATTTTTTATATTATATGTTATTTATTTGCAACTAATTAAAGAATGTGAGTTTTAAAAAACAAAATTGTTTAGAAAGTGTCTTTAGTCAGTTCATATGTCAAATTTGAACTTGTGTATGATTTTACATCATCAAATGTAACAATGTAAAAAATACTTGATAGATAATTTGTCAAAAAGTATAAACTTTGTTTGTTCGTGCTCATTAAATGAAGCTTTAAAAAAAATTTATTTTTAAATTCTTAACACATAATTCCACCATTCCTTATTTTGACTGTTTTTTTTTCATGTAATATCATCACAATCTCAAGTGTCTCTCAATCTCATTTACTATTTTGTGTACAACTCTATAATCTAACTCTTAAATAGCCTAACACAATTAAATGCATAATAACACTTGTCAACCCTAGGCACTTGAAAGTGAGAGGAAAGAAACACCAAAAACCACACGTCTAATAAACAAAGGCATTGATATAATTGACTATTTTGTATTGTTTCTCCATATGAATAAGCTTATTTAATATAACATTTCTGTAAAACTTAAAAGCTATGTGCTGCTAAGACTCCAAAGTCCAACAAGGAGTTGCTCTTTCAACATTTTAATGACAGTTTAATTTAAAAGGATAATTATTCTTGTAAACAAATTAAAATGATACATTATAAAATTGAAAAATTAGAAAGTAATTTAACAAATAAGAATTTAGAAAATAATTCACATTTTCATATTTTTCTGAGACATTTTAATGAACTGAATTAGTGAAATCTGAAATTCAATTAAAAATTAAGAATTTGAAACACTCTTAAACGCGCGTACGGTTCCTCTCTCACGGACACTCTCGCTCCCTCACCACTTCAAATCGCACTCGTTCTCACTCTCGCTAAAATTCAGAAGCTCTCTCTCTCGGATCAAGCTCATTTTCTCTCTCGGTGGTTCATTTGGGTTTGTCTCCCTAATCTAGGGTTTGATGTTTCTATTTCTATTCTAGGGTTTGTTGATTCAGTGTGTGTTTCCTTTTTGTTTTCGTTGATTTTATTTTTAATATCATTGATTTTCATTTCATCTCTATAATCTAGAGGCTGTGTGTTGGATTTTCACCAAACTATGTTGGATTTGCAATTATAGTTTTGTTTCTCACTATTTTTTCCCATATTTTCTCAATTGGTACCCATCATCCAGTACATCAATGGGACTCCTTGTCACTTTCGTTTGGAGCTGATATCTCTTTCCTTTGAGTTATTAAAACCTCCTCTTTCTCATTATGAACAGTAAAACTGTAAGCAATTTCAAAATCAGATGAAAAAGTTCTTGATGATGTTGGGAGCGTCATTTGTTGTTTCTTCATTGATTGAAAAGTAACTACAGACCAACTAACACTGGCTAGGAAGCTATATGGCAAAAAGGGATTTGTTGTATGTGTATATGCACACATAAATTGGAAAAAAGTGATGGCAATTCATGCATTTTGAGAAGGGAACAACGAGGGCGACTTTCAAGTCAATATTGAATTTGACTTCAAAGAAACTATACATGTATATGGCACCAGCATTGGATAAGTTTATTCATAAATAGAAGTCAAATGTGGAATCCATTTCCCACTGTTTGTTGAAAATGACCCAGTGAGTCAGCTTCATATAGACCTTGTTAGTTAAAATGGTTCGAGAAGTTGTTATAGGTAGTTAGTTTGTTATGTAATTACATTAGTGGAGATAGGATATTAATAGAAGGCACATAAGTTAGTAATTCTAAGTTGGTCAATTAGTTTTGGGTGGGAGAATCCAGTAACATATTGAGTAAAATTAGTATTTGTTGTCACTTGGAAAATTGGCAATAGGTAATAGTGAATGAAACATTAATAGCCAGAATTTGAGGTTCTACTGCTAGCTTAGAGTTATCAATTGAGTGTATGGGTGAGAGTGAATTATTTTTCTAGCTTTGATATTTATGTAAAATGGTTTGTGGAATGTAATGTGGTTGGTCAATGTTACTGACTTCTATGAAGAACTGAAAATTTATCAAACAAAGGATGGATATCAAAAGGGCTATGATGCCACATGTAATGTAGGTAATAAAGATAAAGGTTTCTAGACGGTCAAGAGGCCTAGCAATCAGTAACACACTCTGCAACTACCAAGAGGCCACAGTGATGAGATGAAAGCCAAGGACTTCGGGTGTGGTTGGGATTTTGAACCGTTGTTTTTCTACTGAAGGTCCATGCCTTCCTTGTATTTTTATTGATTTGATATATCAGATAGCAGACTTGTCCTAAGAATTTATTTTTCACAGATTTTTTCTTTTTTTAAATGAATTTATATTATTGAAGCTGTCCACTCAGGAAGCCTTAATAAAATAAATGGAATTTAGCAAAGCGTTGGGGCTACTTAACTATTCATTTCCCATTTACCAGAAAGCAAAAGCAGACATACGTGGCACTGTATACACAAAGCATACTGGTTTCTGAGGGCGTTGCTTTTCATGTATACAGAGGACATATATTTAAGTTAGTTTAGAGTTTTCTGTCATACACTATTTGATTCTTTTTTTCTGGCAGTTGAATTTGATTGTTACTAAGTATAAGTCAAAGGGAGAAGTTAATAACTTGATACATTAGTGAACCCACTTCGATTCTGTTTGCTAACATTAGTGGACAGTTCCTTCCACATTTTTCTTCAAAAGCCCAACCTTGCATATTGGAGATGAAGACACCTCTATAAAAATCCTAGAAAGGTGTGTTATTAGAATATGTGAATTAAGCTTCTTTTTTTGTAATATAAGAATATTCAGAAAGTACTAGATTGGGGGTTGGGATTTTTTTTTGAGTCCCAGAGAAAGTTACTATCAGTAAGAATTGAAAAATTGGAGTTACAATAAATGTAGGGATTTAGTCGAAGACAATTATCCAAAGTTCATATGATTTAAGGATGGAGACACTACTTCTTGGCTGTTTGTTCTATTGAGTAGCAATAGGTAGGAAGCTTAAAAATCTTTTGAAAGAGTTGGAGTCCGAATGTTTGATGCTACATCTTCCACGGGTAGTCTTATGCATAGACCTAGTTTAGAAATAATGACCCATTTACTTTTACATTTTCATTCAGTTACTTATGTATGTAATAGTTTGTTTATTTGTCTTTGTGGAACTTTGGGCGGGTTGTACCACTTTCTAACTGTTCCTATGAACTTTAATTTATGATTTTGTTAAGGATAAGGAAGCTAAAATCATCGACTGAAAGTTTTACACTTCTATGGTGAATATGGTTTGAGGTTTCCTAGGAAACCTATTTGCCCATTTCATCTATTCTTTTGACAGGATTATTTTATTTGTGCCTATTGGTGGTATGCTCATGGATTTTAATAGAGGCATCTTCATCTCCAATATGCAGATGACTATAAGTAACAGCCTTGTTACTCTAGAGTCTTGAGTTTTGTTGTTCTTTCAGTTTCTAAATTAGTTTTTCTGGTATGGAGGATTTCTTATGCTTCCTACCAATTCTTTGTTTTTATTCTCTCTAATAATAGTTCTTATTTTGTGAAAGAATAAACACTTGTCATGGATTGTATATTTGTTTCCATGCCTGCTTCAATTGTTTTACCTTCTATAAATGCTTCAAAATCTAATAATCAGTCTGTACCTGTTACTAATAGATATGTCCATGACAAAGTTGACTGAAGATTCCTAATAGTTTTATGCAAATACTCTTTGTTCATCTTTCAATCATATTGGTGTCAGGGGTACTCCCATAAGCTTTCTCAGTGACTATGCTTACTTTCGTGCAGGAATTCTAAAGGGCACAATTTCCATTAACAGTCTCCATGTTGGGTTAAAAACTGAGCAAGTTCTATTTGAGTAGTCAAAAAAGGCTTGTTCGGTTTCTGCATTAAATACAACGTCTATATTCCTCTTACCATTTAGCACTCCCAATTTCTGGCATGGGAAAAGAGAAAATAAGCTTCAAAGAAGTTCATCATTCTCACAGCCCCAAAACAACTCTCTGGTGGTTCTTTCTTGTAGCTACCTGCATTAAAGTTCTTCTTTTCCCAGCCTACCGTAGTACAGATTTTGAGGTGCATCGCAACTGGCTGGCTTTGACCCACTCCCTCCCTCTTTCCCAGTGGTACTTTGATGAGACAAGTCCGTGGACTCTTGATTACCCACCATTCTTTGCCTATTATGAACGTTTTCTATCTATTTTTGCTCACCTCATCGATCCCCAAATTGTGCACCTTCAAGAGGGCCTGAATTATAGCTCAAACAAGGTGGTTTATTTCCAAAGAGTTACTGTAATACTTTCTGATTTGTCTCTTCTTTATGGGGTTTACAGACTTACTCGAAATCTGGATTCAAAAAAGCAGAAGTTGATCTGGTCATTGATTATTTGGTCACCAATGCTTTTTATAGTGGACCATGTGCATTTTCAGTACAATGGATTTCTCATTGGGATTTTGTTGATCTCACTTTCATATTTGGAGGAAGGAAGGGATTTGTTAGGTGGGTGTATTTTTGCTGTTCTCCTGTGCTTTAAACATTTATTTGCAGTGGCAGCACCAGTCTATTTTATTTATTTGTTGAGACACTATGTTTGGGGTGGAATGATAAGAGGCTTCAGTCGACTTTTGATTATGGGAGGCGTGGTTACAGCAGTGTTTGCATCTGCTTTTGGACCATTTTTCCACCTTGGCCAGGTAAATATAACTTTTATATATTGAACTCATATATGGTCATTATGTGGACCATATGTCATGCTGTTTTCCCCTTGCTTCTGATAAATCATTGTGTTTAACTAATTTCAAATTGATTACTATTTGTTCAATAAGTTTAGGAATTTTATGTTTGTTGATTTTCAGAAATGTGGAATGATAAATTGTTATTTTTTGTTTTAAACTTAATAAGTGGAGCAAAAATTGGATGCTTGGTATAGCAATGAAAATTATATTTGAAGGAGAGATTTTTATGTTTAGGTTGTGGTGTGCTGCATAGCTTCTAACCCAGGTTTACTGACTTTTGATCAGGTTGTATAGACAACTTTTTTTTTCATTTTTATAATATACTCATGCTACCTATTATGAGATTACTACGTGAATAGAATAATGTAACCAATTACGAATGTCCATCTTTGCATGCCCAAGTGAGTGGCAACAAGTTTAGTTGCCTTTTGTTAAATTCTTGTATTACTTCATTTTCCTGTCTAAAAGTGAAGATATTTCATTTGCACCCTTTGCATTTTGGTATTCTTATTGATTTTTCAAATTATAAATTGTAGATACAACAAGTCATTCGACGATTGTTTCCATTTGGCAGGGGGCTTTGCCATGCATACTGGGCCCCAAATTTTTGGGTATTCTATATTATGGCAGATAAAGGGCTTGCTTTCATATTAAGAAAACTTGGGTTTAATATCCAGATGCCAGCAGCTTCATTCACTGCTGGTCTAGTTGGGGATTCCTCTCCATTTTCTGTACTACCTAAGGTAAGACTTGTGAGTTTTTAATTCTCTCAATAAGCTTGTTTGCTATTAAACCAAAAGACAAACAACAAAGAACATATAGGGATTTTATGACCCTGGTTAAGCTGATCACATGCTTATATGGTTATACCAAAACAGATGATTGAAATGCCTTATTTGCTGTGTTCATTTCATTAGTACAAAGAGAGGGAGGATGATGTCTTATCATTTCTTCAAACCTGTAATCTTGCACTGTGACCTAGCCATTGAAAGATTAGAATTCACTTTTGAACCTTTGTTGGACATCTCACATCTATTAGAGATATAACAAATTATAATATGAGTGACTGCAAACCTTATCTTGTAAACCAGTTTTGTAGGGTTGATTGATTAGGTCTAAATCCACTTTCTAAGATGGTGTCATCAAAGCCTATCCTAATGAAGTGTGTTGGGCTTATCGTGTCACCCATTATCAAATGATTCACAAATTTTTATTCCCATGCTCGAGATGTTCAGGGTTATGTTAGACCTAAATCCACTTTCTAAGAATCTTGTTGAAAATATATAATAGATTCACTGGTTGATCCTTATCCATTATTTAGGAATGAAAATATAGAATCTAAATACAGTGTTCAAGTGGAAAAAATTGGTTACCGCAAGTTGATAAGCTAATATCAGCACCTGTTTGGCATCAGGAAGTGATATTTGTGAAAATTTATAACTGATGATATAATGATAATATTAGCTTTACATTTCACACCTTCTAGTCTAGTTAATTCAATTTCACAGGTGCTATTGTTCAATTGAATCTGCATCTGAGCCTGGTAACAATTTTGCAGGTGCTATTGGTCATTTGAAATTTATGACTATGATATAACAACTTTTAGTTATACTGCTTTGCTTCATCTTTATTAAAAAAATTCCATCAAAGCATTCATTATTTCTATTTATTAATATGCAGATCACACCTTCTGTGACCTTTATAATGGTTCTTCTTGCCTTATCTCCTTGCCTTTTCAAGGCTTGGAAGAATCCAAAACCACATATGATTATAAGATGGATAGCCTATGCTTATACCTGTGGTTTTCTTTTTGGATGGCATGTGCATGAGAAGGCATCTCTCCATTTTGTAATACCACTCGCTGTTGTTGCAGCTCAGGCTCCGGAGGATGCAAGGCATTACTTTTTGCTGTCAATAGGTATACTTTTAATGTTCATTTGTTTGTTCACCTGCATCTAATGCTTTTATTTTTCTTCTTTTTTTAAATGATAGGAGAAACTGGAAATGAAATATAAGTACAATGAAATTTTTTTTATGAAAAATGTGTGCGTGGTGTGAATTACATGTAAGTTTTATATAACTAGTGGAAAGCATAAGTGATGCATGTACCCCCTTGAAGACAATATTTACTATTTTTTTTTCGTACTAGTTGGCCAATTGCTAATAATCTTGCTGTTTGCTATTCTATTGGCATAGGTTTCTGTGAATAATGCTCCATCTATTGTTATCTGTGCCCTAGGCATGTATAGATTTGTCAGATTCTAGATTCAAATATCTTGTTCCCCCTTCCAATTAATCAAAGGAGAAAGAAAAAGAAAAACATTTTTAAAATCAGAAAAATGAAACTGAGAACCTTTAAAATTCAAATGAATAAGATCACATAGTCATATTAACTCGTTGCTAGAGAATTGATTCTATTACTACCTCTATCACCACTAAACCTCTACAAATTACCATCCAAAACTCAGGTATCTGCCTGCTGAAGACAGCTATGTTTGTATGAAACAGTTATTTGTTGCAGGTTGTAAACCTGTATAGGGTCTGGATAGGATTGTTTGATTGGGAGAGAATGGGAGTGAGTTCGGAGAGAGATGCAAACTTTGATGTGTTTGGATGGGGAAACATGAGGGGTGAATGCAAAATGTTTTGGGCCCCCACTGCAGCATCTTTCCTCTCCATGTTGGTGTGAATTGATAATGGGATGAAATTGTGCAAAGCTGAAGCACCAGCCGAGGGAGAAACAAAAACCCAAATAGGAGAGACTGCACAACAGTTGGCAATGACCACTGGCCTGGTGGTCTTGCTGGAACACACTGGGGCTGCATGCTTCGTCAAGAGGTTCTTGCCTGTGAACAGAGATTGTGTCATAAGATTCGTAAATTGTTACAGGACATGTTAAAGTAAATGATAAAATAAAAAGTCTTTTACTATTACCACTTATTTCTTGTTTTAATTTTTCCATTTAGCCAAACAACTGAACCTAAATCTTATGTCATTCCTTCATTAATTTCATCAATCCAAATAACGCAAATTTCCTCTTAAAATTCCCTTCTATTTCCTTCCTTCTAATCTCAATCCTTATCCTAACAAAGTGGTGGTAGTGTTGAATATAAACCTTTGGAGGATTTCAGGAATTTCTTAACTTAACTTTCAGTATAAACTTGAAGGTTGAAAATAATAGGAAAATTTCATTTTAAATCAGTTTAATTCTCTTCCAACTGATCCTAGATCTCAAATTGAAATAGTCAAAAGAGTGTTTCTCTATTTAGCTCGGAAGACTATAGGGTCTATTTGGATAACTTATCAATAATACTTCTAAGAAAAGAAAATAGGGAGAAATAAATAACTTCTTCAAAAAGCTAATTTGTAAAACCTGTCTCATTAATTTCTTCAAAATCAAATTTTTAATTCATGTATAAGTTAATTTTAGCTTATGGAGAAAGTTTACTTTATTTTATTTTTTCTTATTTTCTCTTCTTTCAAGTGCTTATGGAAGCAGCTTACTTACCCAATCAGGTGCATACTATCATTGCATCTCTTGGACAGATAGCTTACTACTGTTACAGAGACCCACCCAAGCTTTATTCAACAGTGGGTGCGTAAAGGCCAAGCCACTAGGGTAGGTTCAGTTCTTACACTGGATCAGAACCAGAACCCTGACTTTCTGTGAGCCATTGGATAGTGAGACTCCACTTGAACTTTTGTCTGCTTAAGTTCTACTCTACTTCTAGACAGCACATTTGTGGACATGTCGGGCTAGTAATGCACCATGAAGTTGCCTATAGCAACTATTCTTTGTTATGTTCAATTTCAAACTGTCACAAAAATCTTTGTACATCCTATGAAATATGGTAACTCATGGCCTTGTTTCTGTATATTCTTATTTGGTAATTCTTGTCCTTCTATTATTTGAGCAGCCTCGATTGGTTAGCTAGTTACTGCTGTCAGTTTGGTTGGTTTAGTAATGATAGTTTTGATGTTTCTAGTGTTACAAGGCTGTGTTAACCCTCATTCTCATCTGCTTATATAAGAACCCAGGGTTCTTTGTTTGCAAATATATAGATTAGTTCAGAATCGTTTTCTATCTGTTTCTTTCTCTACTTGTGCTAAATATTTGTTTATACTGCTGAGATATGTATTTTCGTGACCCAACTACATCTAAGATGAAGTATAAACATGCAACCATTCCAATCTTGCACAACATGAACCAAGCAGAATAAAAGATAAAAGCAAATTTATATAAACAGTTATACTGTCTAGTTCCTTCTTTAACGTGGCAATATATGTTTGCCAAAATCATTGCTTGCAATGACTGAATGCTTTCCAACGAAATAAAATTTGCAAGTTGCATCTCTTTGTATCAGTGTTGTTCTTTTCGTGTTTAATTTCTTTGAAATTTCACACATTACTTGTACGTGCAGTATCTTGCTATTCAATTTTTCCGCTACTATTTGAGGCACAAGAGTATCCGATCAAAGTTTTGTTGCTGCTTCTACACTCCATTTTGATGTGGTTAGGCTTTTCAGCACAATTTAATGCCGGGGCTGAAACAGCGAGGACGCCAAGTACTAATTCAAAGAAAAATGCTGATGAATTTGGATCTGAAGGTAGTTCGGGTGAAACTGTGAAGAAAGGTTTTGTTATTGGGTGGAGTGAGAGGATATATCTGATAGGTCTTGTAGTTGTGGAGATATGGGGCCAAATTTTACACCCTCTAATTTTGGGTGATAAGTTTGCATTTGCACCACTCATGTTGATTTCCATATACTGTGCTTTTGGGATCATGTACTCTTGGATTTGGCAGTTGATATCCATAGTTAAATCTCTTTAAATTTAGGACTGTCTGCAGTGGATACTGAATTTTGTTATGAATTTTATTCGCTGAATTTTAAGAGTCAACATTTGGTTTAATTTTTTAATGAAAAGCACTGTTTGACATCAGTATTTTACACTATAGTTAAACAATTACTATTTGATCTTGCCTCTGCCGTCTCAATAGGCACATGAAGAGTGATCCAATTAGTAGAATGTGTATTCTACAGTCTTAGAGTAACTTATTCATATATTGTATTTATTTAAAAAAGAAAGACAATCGGAGAAAGATCGAAGAATAAATATTGAGACATGTCTGAGGAGTGTGAAATTGCTTCTTTTCGAATATTCAAAAAGTAACAACTCGAAATAAACATTAAAAAAATAATAATTATAATAATAATAATAATTTTATTTTTATTAAATTTAAGTAAGTTTTAAGTATATTATAAATT
>Ga0123341_1005507_pt1 | contig 11305 bp, 6 predicted proteins | sample Turbeapinknodule_FD_89959 | JGI IMG/M metagenome (GOLD analysis project Ga0123341, IMG submission 89959) | Root nodule microbial communities of legume samples collected from Mexico - Turtle bean Mexico pink nodule | ecosystem: Host-associated > Plants > Roots > Nodule | place: Mexico: Nepantla... | reverse complement strand
CTCTTAATACTATTATTTTAATTATTTTTTATATTATTTAATTATAAATTTATTTTTATTATATTTTATTTTGTTAAAACTTTCACATCAAAGTTGTGTGAGATTTAAAAAATATATTTTTTCAAAATTACATTCCCTTCCAATTCCAATGATATCTTCTGTTGAAAAAAACAAACAAAAAGGTTAACTTTTTTTCATATATAAACTATAAGCCATCATGATATTAGGAAACTTCCTTTAAGCTGTGTTTGTTTCCGGCTATTTCCGTGGAAAAGAAAGTGAGTACTCCCCCTATTTGTATCTAGTGATTTACGAATAAAGAAGAGATCGATAATTTTTGGGAGAAAGGTGTTTCATCTCAACTTTTAAGATGTGAAGAAATTACGAGTTGATAGTTGGCATTGGAACCATAAGGTTAAAATTCTTCATAAGAAGGAACATTATGAAAATGTGAGGTTGAGAGGTGCATGATGATTACAAGACTTGTTAAAGATGAAGATAGAGAAACACCGAATGTAGAAGTTCAATTTGGATGGTTAATAGCTGTTTAGTTGTGAAAAAGTGGTGGCAATGCAAGTTAGTTTAAAACAAAACTATAAAGCAACTTCAATATTCTCTCAATAATGGTGCGAAATTGGAGTGAGAGGAATGGTAGGTAAAGAGGGAGAAACTATCTTATTGCATATTATTAAAAAGACGATATTGTTTTTCTCCTTTACCTGTGTAGAATGAAGGAATGTTAAAGAGCATGTTGCAGGTTTATTGAGAAGTGCGGTTAGTGTTGAGCAAATGATCAGAGATGGGTCACCAAATTTTACATATAAAAGGAGCAAACACACCTATCTGGATTTATGAGTTCTTGAATTTTGTTTATTATGTTTGTTAGATCTGGTTTGTAAGCATGTATCTGGCTGGGATGACTTTCATAACAGCAAAATTAATATGTGTAATATGTCCTGCAATGTGAGTGTAATGTGGGTCACCACATATTACTATTAGGGTCACCACATACTACCACCATCTAAGTTGAGTGAATTTTGTGCTTACTTGACACTGTCCTACACATTTGGCCTCTAAAACCCTTATTTAACTCACTTTTTCCCTACTTCTTTGTATATTCTAATTCTATCCAATTCCCTTCTTTGTGTATCCTAACATACTACTATGAAATAAAATACTACATTAACATAACAGTCAAATATAGAGTCACCAAGTAACCACAACATGAAATACTAAAATAGATTGTCTTAAGTGTGTGTGCAAGAAATTGACTTTGGCCCATACAAGACTCAACACATGGCAAATAACACGGATCGCACAACACAAATCACACAACATGAATGTTTCATTTAATAAAGAAATTAATAGAAAATGTATTACATTTGGTCACTAATCCTTAAACCCAACCACCATAAAGAGAGATGCACAAGTGATGAACGGTAGAAGAGAAGGTAGAGAAGAAAGCTTGAGAAGAAGGTGGAAGAGTATACGCACAATACTAGAGAACTGAACGACAACAATAAGTCACTGAAAAATAAAAAAGAATAGCAAAAGATACGAATATGAAGAAGACCACAAAAGAAGAAACAAACTGAAAAACAATACAACTAAACATAGTCTCAATTTGTTATACTCTAATTTCACATTATAACCCTTCCACCCAAATGTTAAATATTTTCAAAATATTTTCGCAGATCCCACCATTACAAATAAAATATCATTAATTTTGTCACGGTTGTACGTGGAGCAACTCTGTGACGTTGTTCAAATATCGGGACTCTTTACTCATACCAAACCAATGATTATTTAAAGTAGCATGGGAGGGAGCTTCAAGTCTTCAACATTCATATACTTATAAATCAAAAGGAACCCTAAAAAAATCCTCCTGTCCAATAATAAGTGTATATAATATTGCAGTATATTTATGCAGCAGGACCAAATTAGTTGGATTTGGAAGCACCCAAGTGTCGGCAACCACAAATTAAGCATGATAATGTGGAGTGTTTTGTATTTGGACTTAAAAGCATACCATAAACAACAATACTAATCTTTGTTGTTTCAGTGTATTAGATTTTTAAGTCCCATGACATTATGACAATTTTTATATGCCTTTTTTATATGTTTTGGGATATTCGATTCGTTGGCGTGCACAAATTTTGACCTCTCAAAATATAGGAGACTTTTTAAAATGGTCAATTGAAGAGTACAAAATGAGTACAAATGCCCCAACACATCGATATGAAATCTGCGAAACCATGCATTATAATTTATATTCCTTCATTCAATGCATCCTTCGCACATGACCAATCACATACTAAAGGTACTTCCATGGATCTCTAGCTAACACCCTTCTAAGACCACCGTCGCCAAATAATAAACCAAACCAAAAGACAAAACCAAATTATTCAGTGCTGTTATCAAATATATTTCGCCAAAAGCTAAAAACAAAATTATGTTAAGGACCATTTTAAAATGTCTTCAAAGATTTTTTGTTGGAACACACAATACATATCCTTCAGGTACATGATTCTATATTCAAGATTATCAAATATTATTGTTTGCTTAATATTTTAACTCTTAAAAATATCTGTAAGCCAGACATTTAATAAAATGTGTCTCTTAATTAATTGAGGAATTTTCAGAGATATAAAATAAATATTTCACCAGTTTCTTAAACTGTGGGCAAACATATAGTTTAAGATTTCCTATATTTAGGACATACGTAAGGAGTGATTTTCTCCAATCAAACCGCCAGTTTTCTAAGTTTATAGTTGAATCTTAATCAAGCATTCAATTATGAACGCGTTAAATAAATGAGAAAACACTTAGTGGAAAATATGTGTTACATTAATCATTAAGGAGCTCTAAAAAACAATATAAGAATCTAATTGCATGTATAATAGCTAGGGAGGAAGCTGAAGAAGATCTCCAGAAAATTCCCAGCAAAATTTAGAATGTCTTTGAAAGTCTCCATACATCCGTATATATTTCCTACACATAAAGTGATGTAAACACATATAAAAAAAATAAAAATAAAAAAATTTTCTTACCTACAATTTTCTTATAAAACTCAACACAAGAGTAAAACTCAATACAAGAGTATGTAAAAAACCTAAAATGTGTATATCTAACCTCATGTTAAAATACTTAATTACATTCATGCTGATAAAAAAACTTAGTTACATTCAAAAGGAAATCAATGAGAATATATAAAAATGGACCAAGGCAATGTTGTCATCTCAAAATCATCAACAAATAGCATATTCATTTGAAAAAATGATAGGAAAATGTAATTTAACGTAATACAATATTATTTAATTTAAAAAATAAGAAATTAAAATTAAAAAAAATCATTTAAAAGAATCTCTAAAGTCAGTTAACTTCATTAAATGATATTAAATGTTAAATAATTGAGGTAGGTAGCATTTGTCCTTTATAAATTTTGTGTGGCTATTGATTCTTCTCTCACTCCCCCACCATTATTAATTCATGCCGGAAACGTGCCACAATACTTCCAATTCAACCTTCAAACTTTGTAAATGGTGAAAGGAACACTGGAAATGGATTTTGCTCAAATGTGTACTTTTAGTAATTTGTGAACCACGTTTAAGCTCAGAATAAGAAATTGCAATATATCGTTATAAGCTCTAAAATAGAAGAGTTCAATCAATGTACAGAGCAGTTTCAATATAAACTAAGATTATGGTGACTGGGACATTATCAGCAAGTACAAGTCATTTTCAAGAATAAAAAAAATACACAATGCCTTTTCACAATTATTGATTGGATTCTCTTTTCACCTAAAATAATATCACAGTCTCAGTTACAGTATAGTTGTAACGCATGAAATTCCTTGCAAAGAAAGAGAAAAGACGCAACAAATTCTTCCACTTCTGTTTGTTGTGATGGGATGGAAGAGAACTGTGAATGAAATCTAGAAAATAAAAAATCGAGACCTGTGGTGTAGAATTTTTTCTTCGAGTCTAGTGAAAAAAAAAAAAAGGAAACTTACTATTCATGTATATTTATGGTTGGTTTTCTAAAGAGTTTTTACAAAGCTTTATTAGTTGAAAGTATAATTAATCATGCTACGTGTATTTATGTTAATTGTTGAAGTACATATTAAATCTTATTTAATCAATGTAAAAACTCACACGCAACAATGCACCCTTAATTTGTTATGTTTTTCCATAATTGGTTAACTCCATGTTAAGTAATTCATTAAATTAACACGTACTTGTTTCTTCTTCTTTCTTTTCTTCTCACCTTCCAAATACAATGTTAGAGTGGTGCACAAAAGAAAAATAAAGAAGGAACTAAGAGTAATATAAAATAATAAAATTTAAAAACATAAGAGAATTAAGATAAAACTTCAATTGATAATAATTGTTGGATCTGTTGGAATCTCACGTCGACTAGAGATTAGAACATTTCATTGTATATAAGTGGGTGCAAAGCTTAACCTTATGAGTCGATTTTATGGGATTGAGTTAGGTTTAGAGTCTATTCTTAATAATAATCCTTCTATCGCAATACTTTTTTAGAAGAATGAATATTTTTAATGAAAAGATTGAAATCAAATTTAAAACCCGATGTAATTGTGAACTTAACATATTAAAAAAAAGTAAAAAACTAATAAATCAACGAATTTATTATGGGGTCACAGTTTTGAAAAAGGTGTAAAAGGAATAGGATTTTGAAAAAGAAAATGGAAAGTATTTGAAGTGGACCTTGTTTCACGATATAGAGCATGATTGAGTGGGGAAGGGAATTAGTGAAGAAGCTTCATAGTATGGTTTGAGAGTGGGTCATGTGAAGAGCATAATTATTAACATAACAACCAAATATTGTAAAGGAAGAGAAAGACAAGTCCTTTTGAACAACATCATGGACCTCCAATTTACTCACATACATTGGAAAAAGATCATTTCGCTTTAGATCCCCACCGAGACCAACATAAAAGGAGGCACCAATGTACTTTCCTTTACTTCGTTGAGAAGAATTTCTTGATTAGATTAAGCATAACATTCAAGAAATAGTCAAGTAAATGAATGAAGGTAGTTGTTATTCTTAACTACTGTAGCATGTTTGCTGTCACTATGAAAAATAAAACATAATAACAACACAGGTTAATTACTTTTACATAAAATAAAAAATATTGGATCCTGATAAAGGAGCAAAAATAGTAGCAGGAATGGGTTATGGTGCCTGGTGAAGCTGCAGGGGGGTTGGGGCCTGGGGGTTCAACCGAGATCATCTTACGCCAGATTCTGTCGGAGTGTTTCTGCTTCTGCAATCTTACTTTGTTGTTTATCAATTTTAAATTTTTTTTTATGTTACACTTTATTATCAATTATTGATATTATTGTTTTATTTGTCTGATTTACGATTCTCAATGCTTTTTCCTCCACGTGGCTTCCTAGCTGCCTTGCAGCGAGGCACCATACACTTCTCCACCTGCCACGTCTTTTTCTCACGCCAATCTCCACACACTTGGGTATTCCAATTATATGTTACACACAGCTTTTGATACTGTGCAACTTCATCGACCATGAAATTACGTATTGGTGAATGAAGATGGCACTCAAATCTACATTAGGCACGAGGTAGTAGTAGTAGTAATATGGACCAAGTGGTGTCTAATTTTCAGCATGAAATCGCAAAAAGCGGGGATCTCTTTCCTTTTACCACGAACTGTTTTGTTTTTTAACACCGAAGAAAAACAGAACACTAAAGTCGGTCTGCCAAATCTCTCAACATCGTCATTATGAAATAAAGTGGTCATAATGCACACAGCGACTAGCGAGAGAGGCAGAGATTTATTTTCACGTGTTGGAACAATAGCAAACGACAAAAGAAATAAAATAAGAAAAACACGATGCATAGTTTATTTAGGATTATCCTCCTGTCGAAAGCAATGACGTGCGATGCATCATACACATCTGAGTCCCCTTCTATACAGTTTATTTACGATGAAGTAATGATGTGATTCTTCACTAATGAAAAATTTGAGTGATTAATTTTGGTTGGAGGCGTGTGAATGGGAGCAACATTTAGCATATGGCATTTCTGAATATGGCAAACTTTAGCATCCTGTCTTTGTTACATTAATTTTTGGCGTCCCAGGATTAAGCTGAAAAGGGGGAAGATTATGGAAGGTTTGGTGAGTAAGTGAGGGTGAAAAAACACCGCCCCCACGAGATTTCACGTGATGTGGTTGCCCCTCACATTTTTATTCAACTTGCTTTCGATTCAAACTGAGCCAAAACAAAGGCAGTGGCATGAGTGGTAAATATATTGAGGATCTGGAGAATAGGGTCAGTTTGGCACACTAATGCGAGCAAGTACTACAACCTGTCAGCACCAACTTACAGCCTGGAAAGCCATTCCCACTGTTCCAGAATTGCATAATTAAATTAATTCCGGATCCGACATGGCATAGTACTCCATTTCGCTTCCTATATATATATTCTCCTTTCTTTTCCCTCTTTCTCCAAACAACAAATCACCCCAATTCCCGATTCCGCTCTCACCGAGTCACACCCACCGTGCTCACTCAGTCACCTCAATGGGAAACTGCAACTCCTCCGATTCAACGCAGGTTGCCACGGCCAAGCTTATTCTTCAAGACGGAAAGTTGCAGGAGTTCTCGTATCCGGTCAAGGTATCCTTCTTGTTGCAGAAGTACCCCGCGTGCTTCATATGCAACTCCGACGAAATGGACTTTGACGACGTCGTTTCGGCCATCGACGAGGACCAGGTCCTTCAACCCGGTCAGCTCTATTTCGCGCTTCCCCTCAGTCGCTTGAAGCACCGCTTGCAGCCTCACGAGATGGCCGCATTGGCCGTCAAGGCCAGCTCCGCGCTCATGAAAACCGCCGACAAATGCGGCTCTCGCCGCAAACAGATTTTGTTATCTAACGAATATGACTCTAATCCTAAGCGTGTTTCTCCCGCACTCGCTGTCGGCGCTGGAACTGTACATAGGAGAGGTAGGACCCCCGCCTCCGCCGGTAAGGGGAGGTTTGCGGCGTTGTTGAGTTCCATTCCGGAGTAGGATAGTTTCTGAAGAGAATATATGCTTCGGTGATCTCGTTGGTTTGTACATAAACAGCTTTATCACAAGGAAAAAAAAAAGTAATATAAAATTTTGGACATTGTAGAGTTGTTTTAGGAACAATGGAAACTATTGGATTCTGGAGAGTTGGACCAAGTCATTATGGATATTCATTCCTATTCCCTTTTATTCTGTCTCCTCATATTATTAACACGAGAGTCCCATTTTATGTTTTGACTGCAAAATCGCATGTCGCAGCATGAGAATACATTTTTGTAGACCTTTTCATTCTTCTTACGACATCAAGTTATTTAGGTCATGAAAATTATTTATTTATTTATTTTATTCACACGGTCAACGATTAAGCTCTACAAGAAAATTTTGTTTTGATTAATTTAGTTTCAATTAAACTTTTTTTTGACAAACTTAAGTCAGAGTTTTTTTTATTTCAGAAATTGGTATCTTTTTAACTTAAACCAACAAATTGTTGGTTAAGAAATGAAATTATTGAAGAACAGTAACATTGGTGTGAAGACTGGGACATATACTAACTGCCATGAGGAATTAATTTATACTGGACGTAATATATTTTCATTTAATGAAAGTAATGTGATTGTGTGTATTATTATGCAATGAAGATAAAGATGGGGTGTGTTGCGACAAAAGTAGAAGGTGGTAGTGGACAGCATAAGAAACAGAAAGCAGGAATGAGGTGAGATTATGAATGAATTTGAGAAGGATAGTGAAATGAAAGAAACGACGAAATAGATCTATTTGGGATGAAAGGGGTTAAACAAGTTATGATTGAATGGGTTGACGAGTAACCTTATCCTTATCCGATCCTCAGGCATTTGTTATATGGTTAAATTCCAAAGAGATGGGACAAAGAAATATAATTATGCATGTAATGTGTTCTTTCCTGGTTTTGGACTTTTTCATATGGACCCAATTCCTGCAAGCTGAAAGAAAGTTGAGGCTATTATATTTAATACCACTATGTATATATAATTAAGTAAAGATAACAATAATTTGATGGAGGGTGAGACTGGGACGTGGACAATAAATAGACACCAAAGGGATGAATGTTGAAGAGAATGGAGAATTGAAGAAGAAATCTTGGTTGAGCCAATGAAATATCCCATTTTGTGCGTGGTGTAGGTGAAGAATCACGTAAGGAGTGTACAAAATGGCATAGAAAGCACAGGGCATGCTGGACCCAACAAAAACGAGTCAGAGTGAGCAGGTGGGGGTATTGGGGTTTGGGTGAGTACTGTTTGTTTGTTAGGTTGTGGAATTGTTTACAGCTGTAACAAGCCTGGTCGTACTGTAATAATAACACCACCAGAAAAATCATATCAATTTGGCTTCGACTCATCGTCACATATGAGTAGTGTGGTCTACAAATGGGTCCTCAAACCAGCCTAGCCTCAGTCAATGTGACTCAATTCAAATTAATTTGAAGAATAGATGTTTCATAACTCTCGTTGTGTAAACATTGTTTGTTCATGGAGAGTGCAGAAATGTGCAGTTGCAGTGATGATGTGCAGGAGTTCCCAAAGAAGGTAGATGGGTATTGGGAAGGTGGTACGAATAAATGGTACCATGACGACCACCATGGGAAATGTGAGGAGTGAGGAACCGAACCTGATTATGGGTTAGTTTCGACTTTGGAACATGTTGTTTTTGTTTCGTCCATTCCATATTTCTTCTATTTTGTGCTGATCTCATTCCAAAGTTTGGCTACGTTAATTACATATTAGGTTATCGCTAATTAATTTCACAACAAGTTTAGGTTATGGAGAATGCTCTCCCTTCTACAACTGTCATCTCTCATGATTTATGACTTCCCTACCCAAACGCCAAATCAAATTTAATTTCCAACAATATGTGCCCGCATACCATAAATATTTTCAACACTATAAAATAATATAATATTGAAGATTCAATTTTCTAAATAACATCTCCTTTCTTTAGAGAACATAAATTAATTAAGGAGAACACGATAGAAAACGGGACTCACATGGTCAGTGAAATCTAGGTAAATTTGACCTAGTATATAAAAAAGTGATGGAGTACATTGTTGCTGTTTCTGATTATTGGCTGTAAAGTTCCGTAGAACAGGTGAGATGAAGTAATTGTTTATCACATATTTGCAAACTACTCCAAGTTTTATTGATTCAATTTTCGAGACGAGTTTAAAGAGAAGAAGGCAACTTTTACTCTCTCATTATTAAGTCAAGTTTTCTATAAGTGATTTTTTATCAAAGTTTCTGGTGGGAATGCAAAGTTTTTAACTTTCTTTTGGATTTGCAGCTGGCATCATGACAACTGTGCTTGTAAAATCAATTGACGGTGTGACCTATTTAGTTTAATTATATTTGGCAATGGATGTTATACTTAGGTAGAATGTTTGAATTTTACTTTAAATTAATAAACTATAAATATTCAGTTATGTTAATACTTTTTTTCAAAAAAATCATTAAATAAAAATTAATTTTTTTTAAAAAATATTATTTTATATATTAAATCTAAAGCATGAGTGAACTTTAGTTCTCTATAGAATATCTGGAATAACATGAATTTGAAACATCTGTAATTTTCAGTTGAAAGATAAGGCTCTAGTAGAGGTAGAGATATTGATGAATGCTGTTTGAAGCTAATGCAAGAGTATTATGATAAGCTTTGTCCAAAAGAATATTAGATTATATTTGTTTAGATTTAACAAAATCCCCTGCATACTTTGAAAGAATGACGAAGTTGATTCATTTATCTTGAAAAGAGATTTATTGTTTATTGTTTATTATCATCCTTTTTTTTGTTTATTGTTCAAATGTTTGATAAATGTTATACCAATAAGAGAGCAAGAGGCTTCTTAAAAAGTTGGATGAAATGATCAACCAAAAACAAAGAAGAAAATGCATGTATATAAATTAATTTTGAAGTTGGGGTTAAATAATTTTACAAAAGTTGAATTGAACATAAATTGAAATTCAAACATGTTCTTCAGGTAAACATGTTTAAGCCTTTATTATTTGCCTTTTTAGGGTTTAGGTTTGAGTGAAGGAGGAAAAGTTGAGGACAACACCTATGGTTGGAGTTTTAGTATTCCAGCAAAGAAAGTATATATACATAATTATGATAGGTGGTGTAGGTAGGTTAGAGAAAGTTTCATTGCAAAGGAAAACCAGATAAATCATTAAAAGGAACATAGTTAAATTTGTAGGGTTGCAGAGTTGGAAAGATGATGAAGAAAGTAGCTGTTTTCTGTGTCTCCAGATTTGCCCATAGTAAACCATACAACACTTTATACTTTATGGTAAATTCATTTTTAAACTTATGATTGTTTCATTTTAATTCTCTATTCTTTTAATTATACTTTTTACTACTATTATAAAATAAAATAAATAAATTGTATAAAGTTAAAGTAAAATGAAAATATTACAATTAAGAACTGAATTAGGTTAACTTCAATTTTTTAATCTGTTTTCTATCAGATTACCAATACTTAACCCTGGTTTTCCTAATAGAAACAAACATGGTTTTTAAAAAGACATTTCTCTATTTACTTCAATCCAAACTTTTTTCAAATTCTTTTTTATTATATATTGGGTGATCTTCCAAGTTAATTCTAGAAAGACAAAATTAAGTTACAATGCAAGAAAAGATTGTGAAAACAACATTTTGATTGACTTGAGCTAGCATGATTTAACTTTATATTCTATAAGGTTGCCACATGCCAAAGAAAAAACCTTAAAAGTGTAAGTTGAGAGAGTAAAATATGCCATTGGATGTTGGTCAAGTGGTTTGAATGTCAATTAACAGTTATGTGTAATTGGTCCAGAACATGATCAATGTTTAAATTATTAATTTTTTTACACTATCTTCTGAATAATGAAAATATAAGTAAAATGAAGTGAATTTATTATAATATTTCTTAATATTAATTATGATTATACTGGTCATAATTGAGAACACGATATCAATAATAATTATATAATCATTTCAGAATTTTTTTAAATAAATTTAGGAAAGTTCTTTCTAAAATTTATCAAGATATAAATAAATTTTAAAATATACAAATATAAGAATTTTGTGTATTAATTGTTTTTGGCATATATGCTTTAGAATGACTTTTTTATGTGTTTTGAAACACCACTTTATATATATATATATATATATATATAATTAAATGTGTTTTGACATACCATTTCTATATTATAAATAGTAACATCCCATTATATATAACAT
>Ga0123341_1005505_pt1 | contig 11305 bp, 6 predicted proteins | sample Turbeapinknodule_FD_89959 | JGI IMG/M metagenome (GOLD analysis project Ga0123341, IMG submission 89959) | Root nodule microbial communities of legume samples collected from Mexico - Turtle bean Mexico pink nodule | ecosystem: Host-associated > Plants > Roots > Nodule | place: Mexico: Nepantla... | reverse complement strand
GGGGGTTGTTTAGCGATTAGGGTTGGATTAGGTCGTTTCCTAACCGTGGGTTGACCTTTGCTAATTAGGTCAACGGTTTGACTTGAGCACCTTATGTCGGTCGGCCACATATGACACGTGATCAACCTCGTACCTTAAAGTATGGTCTTGACGCATGGGTTGACCGGGTCAATAGACCGGTTGGCCATCCCGGTACAGAAACTGAACTTGTTTTTTACCTCATTTTCGTTCAAGCACAAAATTTGTGCTCAAGCAAAATTATTTTCGTTCAAGCTAAAAAAAAAAAAAATTCTTCTAATTTTCGTTTGCTTATTTATTTTGTAATGATTTTTTGTTAATTTTAATGAATGTGTTAGTTAAATATTTTATCTTTAATGGATGTATGATGTGCAAAACTTCTTTTGATTTTTCGTTTGCTTAGTTATTGTGTAATGATTTTTGTTAATTTTAATGAATGTGCTAGTTAAATATTTGATCTTTAATGGATTTATGATGTGTAAAATGATTAATAAATCAACTAAAAGTGTGATCAAGACATAACAAAATATTGTGTTGAGATTGTTATGAGAATGTGTTGATTTGTGAGACTTTGTGAAATAAATTAGCGTGACTCTAGTAATATATTGGATCATATAAATAAAAGTATCACATGTGGGGAGAGTCGAAGGAGGTTCATATTATTGAGTCTGAGATATGAAAGAAATTATAAAAAAAAGATCTTATGAATTTACCTGTCTCCTGTGAGAATGATTTTTCTGAAGTTGAGACTATGTTTAGATGGGAACACGTCTCTAGGTTTAATTTCAATACATTAGTCATCCCTTTTTCCATAAGGATTGCAATGATTGTTGAATTCAGATTTTTTTACGTGCTTACATAGCCAATGCACAATGATAGGATCTCTTGCCATAATAGTTATATATTTCAAAATCCCAGTGCCTTTGTTATGGGTTTGAGTCCAGTTGAAACAACTTTGGTGTGTTATGATATGTTGGATTGAAGGAGAAGAAATAGAGGGAAAATAACAATTTTGTTATGATATAATTGAAATATTTTTGCAAGTTGAAGGCAATGCAACTTGCTTCCATTCATTGAGGCGACACGGAGCTCCAAAACGAATCATCTCCAATTGAGAAAAATTGGAGAGCAGACAGTTTATATATCTTATTTTCTATATTTATAAATTAAAAATATTAAGATGATTAAATACTAAAACTACCCACGGATGAATATTGTATTCCATTTTACTTTAAATGGGCTTGAGGCCTGATTCATTTTCTTTGCATTTATAGCCTTTGTTGTTTTCGGAAGTGCACCCCATCAATTTCTACCTTCACCCGTAAGGGTAAATATGACATTTCACACTCGATGAGATGCAGGTTTAGATTTGGGAGTGGAGGAAGCAATATTTTTTTTGTTGGAATGGGGTTTAATGGGACACAAAATGTTAACTCGGGTCGAAAAGAGCAAAAATGAATAAAGGTTTTGGCCCACTGTCCAAGAATGAAAGAAAAATAAATAACAAATGAAAGATGAAAGAAAAGTGGTTAAAATTTTAATGTGAAAAAATAATAATTCTTTTAAGAAAACTAAAATGGTTAATCATAAATAACACTAAATTGAGACTTATAAAAATAATAAAACGAAATTAAATAAAAGTTAGAAATTAAAGGATTATTAAAAATGTCATTTTAGCTTTATGGTGTATAATAAAATAAATTGAAAACACAGAGGAGCACGTGATCCTGACACTATATTTAATATTAGAAAGAAATGATTTGTCTTAAAATTTTCACCAGAAAAAAAGGAAGAAGACTTGGATGCAATAACACCTAAGTAAGGGTTTTAGCTTCTTCTCCTTCTCCTTCTTCTTCTTCCAAGAACCCCAATGTTCAGTCTCATATCTCCAACTGGGGCTTTACCCATGGATTCTCTTCCAAAACTGCGCCACTCCAATCTCACTCTCAGCCACCACACTTCTCCATTACCCACGCTCTTATCCTCTTCCCTCTCTTTCCGCTCTCGACCACCACCACACTTTCCCTCTTCATCGTCGTTCAGGTTACCTTCCATCAGAGCCTCCTCTTCACTCTCCTCAAACGACCCTGCGTTTCACTCCTCCAAAAACGCCCTCTCTCTATCCCCACTTCTCCAAACCCTAAACTCCTTCCTCTCCCCCCTCGCCCAAACCACCTGCATCGTCATCGCCGCCACCGCCTTCTTCTTCATGCGATTCCACCACACGCCCGCCATCGCCGCCACCCTCTCCCCGCCCGCTGCCGACTCCGAGACTGCGCTCACCGAGGAGGAAGCCGAGAGAGTTCTGGAGGAGCGGCTCAGCGCCAACCCCGCCGACGTCGACGCTCTGCGCGCGCTCATGGAGTGCAAGATCAAAGCGCGCAAGCTTGACGAAGCGTTCGCCGTTCTGGACCGTCTCATCGAGCTCCAGCCGGAGGAGTACGAGTGGCCGCTGCTGAAGGCCAACATGCACATCTACAACGACGAACACGCCGCTGCGCGTGAACTGTTCGAGGAAATGTTGAAGAAGGACCCGCTCCGCGTGGAAGCGTTCCACGGCCTCGTCATGGCGACTTCGCAGTTGAATGAGCCGTTGAGAGCGTTGTTGAAGAGAGTACAGGCGGCGACTGAGACTTGCAAGAAGCAGAAGAGGGACTCGGATGTGAGGGACTTCAGGCTCTTGATTGCGCAGATTAAAGTGATGGAAGGGTATTTCCCTGAGGCGCTTAAGGCTTATCAGGATTTGGTGAAGGAAGAACCCAGAGATTTCAGGCCTTATTTGTGTCAGGGTATTATATATACCCTCTTAAGGAAGAAAGACGAAGCTGATAAGCAATTTGATAAGTTTCGCAGGCTTGTTCCTAAGGACCATCCTTACATGGAGTATTTTGAGGACAACATGTTCGCGACCAAATTCTTCTCGCAGAAACTGGAGAGGGAGGGAGCAGGTGCTAGGGACTGAGGAAGGTTATGAGTTTTTGTTTTGTCTCTTTCCTTTATACTCATTCTTGTTTTTGCTTATATACTGTCATATGGTAATTCAGATGTTGCCATAGGTGATTACTGGTTAGTTTAATAGTTTTAGTTTACTTTCGTAATGGTGGTTCTGAGTTACTGCTGGCTAGGTTTGTGGTGGATATAAATAGTAGGGTTAATGAAGAGAAGCTATTTTTGTGCTGAAATATCTAATTGATGCATTGCTTTTATTTTTTATAGCGTTTTATTTTATTTGGATTGCAGCCTCAGTTATTTTTTTCTGTTTATCTTCCGCATATGTTTTGGGACAATAATTTTGGGTGGAAGAATCTAGACAGTGGATAGGTTAACCTTAGCCGTTAACGGTAATATAAGGTGATCATAACAATATGAAATGGAGAACTCTTTCTGACCAACAGTTTAGGTTTTGAAAATAGTGTTTTAGTTGAGAGAGACTATATAACTTTTGTACAATGCGGGTGTTATTTAGACAACAAAATAACATGTAGAACAGAAGAAGTCTTTGTTGTTGTTAATCGTAAGCAATACCACTTTTGCTGTTGTTGTTGTATAATCTTATTTGATATGGAACTATGCTCATTCTGGTGTGACTTTACCAGCTGAGTTATGGATGGTGGATTTGAATGACTTTTTGTGGTGAGGTCTAAGGTGTCTTAAGCAAATGCATATGGTCTTAGAAGGGCATGGATTGCTGTGGTTAGTATTCAATCCAGTCCTAATATTTTGGATTATAGCCATTCTACTTTTTCTTCAAAATATCTTGTAATGTTTTATTTTTAAATGAAAGTATCTGCAAAATAATTTAGGTTATTGTTTTGTATGTGTTGAGTTTTAGATGATATACTCATTAGAAAAAGAGCTAAATAAAGCCAGCATTGCTTGTTTAGTTGGTGTCACAGAAATGTGAGTGTAGCCAAGTGAGATTTGTTCAAAGTTAGCCTATTTTTTCGTTATAATAATAACATATATTTGACATGGTACCTGAATTGATATTTGCAAACCTATCCTATCTTGATTCCCCCTTTTCTGATTTTTAGTGATCTCACTGGTGATATTAGTCAGCTTAGAGTAATTAGCTCCCACTGAAGTTACTAGTACTCTTTCTCATGAAAGGTTGGCAATTGTGATGGTTTTGGAGATCTCTAGAGGAGATGACTAGAGTTTGCATTTACTTTAGATGATTGGATTTATTATTATTTTGGGGGGTTGGGATGGAGAAATTTTGCTAAAAGCGTGGTTATCAAACTTGCGATTTAACTTGTAAAGCTCACTACCCATTTTCAAGTTAACTCGGCAGTAGAATTGTTTGAGTGAACTCAGTGAACTTGGGATGAATTGGCTGAACTCCGCCAAATTTGTGAGTTTAGGACTGAGTTGACGAACTCAGCTTGTGGTTGTTTTTTAAATGAAACAGCCCCTCTCTTTCGTTTGGCGTGCAGAAATACGAAAAAGGAGAAGGACTGCAATAAGGGTTCTTCGTTACAACATTCCTTAGCTTCCCTTCTCTTTGTCTTTGTTATTCTTCTCTTTGCACCACCTTTTCCATTCACGATGCCCATAACCAAACTCCTTTGTTGTTCTTCCTCTGTGATCTGGCTTTGTTGCTTTACCTCACTGCGATTTGGTTTTGTTCCTTCCTCACTATGATTACATTGCCATTGTTGGTCTTCTTTGTGATTTATCCGCAATTGTAACTCTAGCACCTTGGACATAAATTCAGCTCCTGGGAACAACTTGAATTGCAGCTCCCTAGAAATGATCTTTCTATTGTTTGTATTTTGAATCTTAGTTTTGCTTGAATATTCTGTTTTGTCTTCATACAAATTTGAGAATATGAATTGTTGAAAAAAATGTTTTTTTATTCTAATTTGGTGTATATTTATAAGTAATCAACTACTAGATTTAGTTACTTTATTATTGTTGTTTACCATTTAATTTTATTATGGGATTAAAATGTTGAATTAATGTGTTATTTATTGGTATTTTAATAGGAAGTAAACTCTTACAAGTTTACAATTTGAGCTTAAGAGTCAAGTTTACGAATGTATGTATAAATTCTTCAACTGAAAAGTAAGATTTTCATGAATTTTCTTGATTTCGCCATTAGCATTTCAGTAAACTTTGGATCGACTGTGCAAACCTTCTCTCTCCTGGAAAAAAGAGATAAACAGTTAAAGTGAACATTAATGTGTTTGTTAATAATTGTTGCATAATATCCAGGATCATAGCCATCAGTTTCACAAATACTATTTAAAGTATAAGTTGATGTCATCTTTGACCGAATTTATGGCTTTAAACCTGGTATAATTTAATGTTATTTGCATGTTAGCCTGCTTGAGTCTGGAGATCAAGACAACTTCTGCATATATTTTCTTAATTGACAAATTTCTGGGATCTTTTGCCCCGGGTTTTAGTTACGAGGTTCTCTATAAATTGAGTTCGGCCCATCGCCTTACAATGGTTTTTTATATCAAATTGTACATGGGAAATAACAATTCACATATTTGGACTATTAAAATAGAGTTTTAGTTGGTATTGAATGAGTATTTACAAGGAGAGTATAAGTTTGCGCAATATCATCATCGTTTGTGTAAACATGGATTATTCTTTCTGATATCCTTGTTTTCGGTGGTATTAGTTTGCTACTTGTGGTGGTAAGTTGTTAATATTTAGTATGCTCTGGAACATTTCATTGTCAAAATAAGTGCTTGTCAACTTTACCTGAGCAAGATAACCATTAGATTACCAATACAAGCTCTATTTATCATGATGGCTCATATTCTGGTCCTCTCTGAAATAGACGAGTTGTTTCCACAGGCATGCATACTTTGTATTAAGTATACGTGACTCTGACTTGTTTTGTTTTCGTAGTGTATAATTTGATTTAGTAGTGCGCCTTTTAACAAACCTTGGTCACGAGGGTTATCATTGATGTGTTCAAGAGTGAAGCAAAGGATGAAAATCATGGAATGTTGAATTACCAGATGGACCATGTAGTGTATTAAATGGTCATAATTTGATGTGTCAACCCCAAACTACTCTCATTTTTAAGTACACCGGGTCATACCCTTGAATTGAAACCTCACCACAACTTTGCTTTTTAAGACCAGTTGCTCATGTGAGTGGAAGTTGCAGCGGTCAAAGATAAATCTTTGCTATTATGATGAGTTTTTGGAACACCGTGAGTGAGAAGTGTGTGCATATGAAGTATTCTCATTCTTATGCGAGAGATTTTTCTCGGTCAAAAATAGAAGACGTTCAGAAAGATAAATGAAAGACAAAAATGATTTAAAACAAAATTCAAAACAAGTTTTAAAAGAAAAACATAGAGGCGCCGCACATTATCGCGCCTAAATTTTGGAACATCGGTTGCATTAAATAGAACATTTAAAAATTCACTGAGTATGGTATAATCTGATGGTCATGAGTTTGATGAACTGCAGTTCGACAATTGAATAATGAGCAATTTTTTGTTTCAGAGATGTTTTCATTTTTAATCGAAGTGCAGCTAGAAAGAGCAAAAACTACATGGGGTATTTTCTTTTCCTCAAGAAAAAATGAATAGAAAATTACTAGAGTGAAAAGCACAACGATGGTCAATTTACGAAAATAAAGGGGCATAATAAATAAAATGGGAGGGTAGAAATAGCAATTCTGTATATCTGAACAAATGTAATGTTCTGAAGGTTTAACCTTGACTTTTTCGTTCGGTTTGGCCCATGTTCTTTTTCTAGCACTCCATCAATTTCTTGGATCTAATTTTATTTTTCGGGAATAAGTTTTTATGAATGCATTTTTAACATTCTGGAATAAACAAATCTCCAATAAATAAAGGTACGGAGGCAGTTAAGCCCTGGTCGAGCTTTAGCTTAGGCCAACTTATGGTTCTGCGTTTCTAATTATTTCATTTGCAATTAATGATGTATATAATTTCTTCTGTAAAAGGTTTTATGCTATAATATTTGTGACATAAATCATGTTATTTTATTTATCTTGGATATAGTGTGCGTTTAGTTTCCGGTTTGGAGTCTTAGATTCAAATTTTAACATGTGAAAGTTTGTTATTTCAATGTAGATGTAAATCACATATCTACATGTTTGTTTTAACTGACATTAAATCGAGCTGTACATAAATTATGCAAAAGATAAATAGCGAGACAAATTATCGTGTCGTATTGTGTCTTGTGTCATAAGATGACCTAACGGATCAGGCCTGCGTTAGCAGATGCAAACTGCCAGGATTTTTGCAAACGGATTCCTGAATTTAAAATCTACACCGATAATTACACCATTTCAATTATTCTCTGGTGTGTTTGTTTCATTTTTTAAAATAAATTCTTTGAACAATTCCTTATTTGCAAAATTAAAATTCCTCCATTAGCTTGTCTTAAAAGTCCCAGCGGAGAGTATGTTTATTTCAGTTTTTTCTTGTTAACAAAAGAATCACTTTAATTTTTTTATTTTTTAGTATCTTAAACTATTTAACATACTTTGATAAAGGATTTAATGAAAAATCAACAAAACAAATTTTGTAGCGACTTGATACAAATATTTGGAAGAAGTCATGTCCCATAATGAAGTTTTTGAAGCATATATAATTCATGATGTTGTTATTATTTAATAAAGAAAAGGTAGGAAAAGCTATAGCTCCCTACGGACAGGCCTACACAAACGGACCTTTGGGTTCATTATTTAGGAAACTACTTCCACAGAATCAGATTTGCATACTGCCGAATTAAAGTGTAAAATTACAGTTGAAAGTTGAAATCAATTGTAATAATGTTATTCTTACAAATTACTGCTTTTGATACCATTGTTATTGTTTCGCAGAGCATTTTCTTGCATTGTAATAATTTTGAATTTGAAGCAGTTGAAGCTCCTACCTTTTGCAGAAGATTTATATGAACAGCTGGCAGTGCTGGGTAGACAATGGCAAAGTCAGTGAGAACAGACAAAAGTGATGGTCCTAAAGGATGATAAACAAAGAGATATAGCAGACAAAGTTATCCCTGCCAATACACTTCAAACCCAGCACATTTCCCACAGACCTAGAATATGGAATTGCGGCTTCATGCATACTTTCTACAAAAGTGAGCTTCACTGAATGGGGTTGAATCTTAATTCTTGTGCATCCCACAATTTTATATTTCAAAATTTGTTTTAGGCAGCAATATCATGTTTAATGGATAACTTTTTTCGCATTGATCTCCTACTTTCTAAAAATTACTTAAATAACCGATTATTTGTGATTTAAGTGTACATGGTAACATTCTAGGTGAATCCTATTATTGCTATTTTATCCATTTATTTCATAATATCATCTGTATGGAGCTGATTATTATATATCTATGATAGAAAAAATGTATGAAAAAAATAAATAGTTTAGTCGTAAATTTGTAATCTACATCCACGAGCAACTAATTAGGTTTTTATTCTGCTGGCTACAAACACAAATATTTTTTAAATAAATATTGTAGAAGAGATAAAATAATTAAACTCACTCATTATTCATTAAAACATGATATTTAGTCAGTTCAGTTCAATTGGTCAACTTCACATTTATATGGTGTCTCTCCTGTAATTAACATAATGGAAGAGCTAAAATTCTTACAGTAAAAAAAGTTTCGCCCGTAAAGAAGACATCCTAGTTGAATAAGCTCTGGCCTAAGGTTTCTCATAAATGAAGTTTCTAATATTGCTCATTCGGTGTCATGACTCATGGGCAAACGTCCAAGTTTAATTGCAGTACCTACCCATTTAGATCATATGTCGTCAAAACTTCCTTACCCAACAAATGTCATAATTGTTTGGTCCTACATAACTTTAATTAAGCAAGCTGCTTTAAGCTTTTCTTTGCTTTAACTTTTCCTATTTTTCATCTCGTTAGACAAAAATTAATTGAAATTCCACATTTATCACGTTAGATTTTTTTTTTTGGATTTAGTTAGAGATACGTAAGACCGTGACGAGTTTAAAGCGCGGAAGTATTTTCCTTAAATAAGTTAAGCAAATTAAACCATTACCAACACTCGGGCATACACGAACAAAAATAGTTCTATATTTTCTACAAGACGTATCTTGGTAAATTCATATATGGAATAATGACTCGAAACAAAGAATAAAGAAAAGTTTTGGTTTACGAAGTAATGGGTTTGATTATAGAAGCTCCAGAATGATTGCGATGCCACACAACTTTAATCTCGATGTGCTGGGGACAAACAATCATCTTTTGTTATCGTGTCTTTTCCTTCGGATCCATAGGGACGACACTCAAAACATCAAATATGAATTTTCGAACCAACGTGGGGCTAATCTTAAATCGTTAAATTAAATTAAATTTTTATATTTAGATTAACATCGAATAAATGTTTTACATTGTGAAAAATAGACCTAGCCCTTAAAAAGAAATGGTTTTATCGTTTCTGTTTGATTTGGATCAAACATGCTTAACGTAATGATGTGATCACAATATTTGACCGACACCCCAATCACTCTTAAAAAGCAAATTAAATGAAGAGAGAAAAAAAAAAGCAAAAGAATAAAGGCATATAGAAGCATGCACTTGTTTGCCTTTTTGACTTGTCTGTGTACAATTCAAATATTCATGGATCATTCATTACCTCTATGCTCCCTATCTATCTGCTAGTAGTTTCTTTGTCCCTCCAACATTACACACACAAATAGACACCAATGTAAACTATTAATGTCAAAAACACCAACGAGCCATAAATAATTGCACATAAACATTATGTATATACACACACAATTATGGCTTATTTTGACCGTCAATGACATTGTGGAGAGGCAATCTCCCTCATGAGTTGCCCTGTTATCAAGTAAAATGGCGTGTCCTAATAAATTTTACAATTATTATAGTTTGCTAGGAAAATTTCAGGTCAAACACTGAAGTCAGAGGCTTTAATGTCACACCGCTAAGTAACAAGATAAAAACTCATGGCTGCTACAATTTTTGAAGTACCTAAGCTTCACAAAGCGCAAACCCATGAGATTGTGGCACCAGAAATGTTTTTAAAATCCAAATACTCTTGCACTTGGAGACATGCATTTCTTAGTCAAATTGGTTCTCTCCATCATTAGAATGCATGTTTGCACATTTCTATAATGTCATAGGGTGAAAGTAATTGATTCAGTATAATGCATTATTGGGCAGTGTTAAATTGATCTAAAAGTTTACCAAGCGTAGAATCCACTGCCACATGTGAAAGCTTTGGGAACGTACGTGGTGCAACCAGGAGTGAGCACGTGTCGTGTAGCATGGAGGGAGCATCACACTCTTACTCTACTCGTAGTAGTTCCCCGCGCAGAGGGCGAGGCTTCCGGTGTCAGTGTATCGGTATTTGAATTGAAACTTCAAAAAATGAACACTATCCAATAGCATTCCCATCACACCTCTCTCTCTCTCTCTCTTCACGTTTTATCTCACACAGTTTCAGTTTTGGCTTATTAGCTAAAATCAATCACCTCGCACAATTCAAGATCTGTGCATCTTCAGATTTTTTTTCATCTTTTTCTTTTCCTTCTGTTTTTGGTGTCATGAGCATGGCATCCTAGGGTTTATCATCCTCTTTGAGCCTTCCCGATACTACTCTCATTTCGCGAACTATTTCTTCGTGATTCTTGAACCGATTTAGTGTTTTCAAATGCAGAGGTCTAAAGGTGGTGGATCAAGTCCCTCCTCAACTCTCTTGTTTTGATTTTTTGTATATGCGATTTTGAACTGCTTTCTACCTTTTGCTTAGTGCTGTAGGTGTAATAATGCTGTTATGTTTTCATCATGAATTTCTTGTGTTGTGGTGTCTTGTTATTTACGCTGCTTCGCCTTCCATCATTATTTCCAAAGCGTTTTCTGTCATTCTCTTTATCTCGTGCGTGATTGAGTGGGAAGCGTTTCTTCTCCTACTCTTTCAATTACTACTTTTACCATAGACCGTGACAAGTAGTGTGTGTATCCTTTTAGTATTTTTGAAGAATTTTAGTAGTCACTTCTTAATTAAACCCTCTGTCGTACGCGCTCTTGAATCTTCCATCCTGATTTTGTTGTTTAATTCGTTTTCAGGAAGCAAGCAGGTTCATAGACATAAAAAACTTCAGAGTTTTCCTTCTGATTCTGGTTCTTGCAGTGATGGTGTTGCAGATGAAGATTCAGTGAGTTTTTTTTTTTTTTTTTTTTCAGCTTTCATCTCTAGGGGCTTGGTCACGTTTTACTTCGCCGCATTTTAGAGTCAGGAACTTTGTTTTCTTAATTGAACGTTTTGTTTTTAATAAAACG
>Ga0123341_1005503_pt1 | contig 11306 bp, 8 predicted proteins | sample Turbeapinknodule_FD_89959 | JGI IMG/M metagenome (GOLD analysis project Ga0123341, IMG submission 89959) | Root nodule microbial communities of legume samples collected from Mexico - Turtle bean Mexico pink nodule | ecosystem: Host-associated > Plants > Roots > Nodule | place: Mexico: Nepantla... | reverse complement strand
TTTTAAAGTCGAATAAATTTATTTGTTCCACACCAAATTATATAGATAATTTAACATATGAGTTGATTTAATCTATAACATTTTTTACTTAACCACCAATTTTAACGCATTTAAGTAACAGAAATGATTTTTTTTTCTCTACTTAAAAGGTATGTATTATGGTAAATAACATCAAATGAAAGTCGTATTATAACGTTGATATGGATCAAATTTTGTTTAAAAAAGATTTTACATTCAAGTTTTCTAAATAAATAAAAGTATTAAAATAGGATATTTGATTATTAGACAATCTCTCCATCTTTTTTTCTTTTTCTGTTATATTAATATAAAGATAAAGATAAAAACATACTTATATCAACATAAATAAAATATAATGAGAAATAAATGTACAATAAAATAAGAAAAGTGAAGAAAATACAGTAGATAACTCACAGTAGATAACTCACTTAAAATTGTATTAGAAATGGATTTTTTTTAAAACTATATTATAAAAGAACAAAAGAAGTAATTTATATTTATAAAATGACAATAAAAAAGGAGTCGTTTGTTAACATGTTTATATCAGTTAAGTTTATATCATAATCAATTTAGTATAAGTAGGTTTAGAGTGAAAAACAATGAAACTATTTTTGTACTGTTAATTTGATCGGAGAAGAGTAAAAGTTGAAATCAGAGAAAATGAATGAGTTTGAGATGGTTTTCATTTTGTAATTCTCATCTGCACATGGACATTTTTCATAGAATTGGACTATTTGACAGAGGATTTTGTATACTTCGATTAGATCTTTACAATATTTAACAGGATCTGAATTTCTCAACGTATTTATGCTATAAGTTAATGGGAATCGTCACATAAATGGTCCATGTTTCAGACTCAGGAGGCATCAAATGGATTCTTCTCACCTCATTCGGTCACAAATGTTTTTCTAGTTTCACATAACAATGGCAATTAATTATGAAACTTTATACTTTAAATTCATTCATAACACATATTTTATGACTTATAAAGAACGTGTTTGTTTATGGTGCAAATATAGTCTATATAGGTTATAAGAGAAGAACAAATTAGAATGATGAACCACCACTGAACACATTAATTCTTCTTAATGCAGAGGAATGCTCTCTCATTTATCATGATTCTTTTCAGTTTGAATATACGATTGTATGCATGCTATAACTTACAAACTTTAACACTCATAAAAATAGCTTAGTTTTTTTTCGGGAAAAACAGTTGTTTAACATAGAGCTAAAACTACAAACATTTTTTTTATTCTCAAAAACATTTGAAATCAGAAAAAAGAAATCTTTCTCAAATATAGCAAATTGGTACAAGGTTTTTAAAGGGTTAGCAGGGGTTGGTTTATTTCCAAATAATGTTTTTGCTGGGTACTCTTTGTTTTTTCTTAGACAAATAAAACTTTGTTAAACATAAACAAATTATTATAGAATTAAGTTTACAAAAAAACACGTAGTTGTTTTATTTATGAATATGATGGTTGAGTCGTAAATTTATAATGTGTGAAATGGAAATATTTATCTTTATCGAAATAAAAATGAAGAAGAAGAAGGAAGAGTGAGAAATTGGCAACATGTGAAGTGGGTGCATAGGTCCAAGGGTGGCGAAGATCTGTCAGGTTAGAGCAGGATGTGTTGGGTACTATGACACACTGAAGCAAATTTCAACCGTAGAAATTCACATCAAATTATTTGGAAGGATTCTATATATTAATTAATAATTTTCTTTGATTTCATTTAGGAGCAGTGGGCGTAATTGATGACATGTCTTTTTTGCTCAATGCCTATCCCACGTGTCACAGACACCTAGAAACTTGGACTACAGCGGCAAGACAACATTATTTTATATATATGCTACCTTTTCTATAGTTTTTTCAAGTTAATAATAATAGTTATCAAAACCATAATAAGATTTTTCTCTTGAGCCAATAAAGGCAACCTCTGGTACCTTCACCTCACCACCACTCGATCGCATTGAGAAGTCTAATGATTGATTTTCAATAATCTCAAAAATCAAGATCACTCACTGTTATTGCTTCTGCAGATTTCCACTTTATTGCATACTTACAAATTCTTTAATTTAATCCTCTTCAGCTTCACCTTCCTTAGTGTCAAGGTAAGCTTTTCTTTATGTTGTTTAAACTTTCTCGTGACCTTTATGTAATGCACACTTCAGAGAGTTTGTAACTCAACATTTGACCCTTCACTTCTTAGCAGTGAGTTGAGATCACTGCAATGGCTTCTTCTTCTGTAACCTTGAAAGCCAATGCTCACTTGGCAAACTCAGAGAAAGGTCACCTTTTTCGTCAAGAAAGTAGCTTTCTTGGGGAAAGAGTAAAAGTTGGCCCCAACAACAGTGCCTTTGTGACGAATCAGTTGGCCAGATGTTCAAGAAGCCAGAAGAGGGTGAATCATGGTGTTGCATCTGCTATTCTCAGTTCAAACGATGCCAAAGAATCACTGGTTAGTTGAATTTGATTCTGGAGCTCACCTTCTACTTCTTGGACCTTTTTCTTTGTTTGTGTGGTTGCATTTTTATTTGGTGTGCTTTGAGTTTCAGTCCTTGCAAGTGCCTTCGTTCATGAGACGAAGGGTCGATCCTAAAAATGTTGTTTCCATCATATTGGGTGGAGGACCTGGGAAGCAACTCTTTCCCCTCACCCAACGTGCTGCCACACCTGCGGTAAGTGAATCATGGTTTTGGTCTGAATCCTAAGTTGTTTGTGCTGTGGTGGTTTTGGTCTGAATCTTAAGTTGTTCTTGTCATGTGTGTGGCATGCAATGCGTTTTCAGGTGCCTGTGGGTGGATGCTACAGGCTTATAGACATCCCTATGAGCAACTGCATCAACAGTGGCATCAACAAAATATTTGTGCTGACCCAGTTCAACTCTGCATCTCTCAACCGTCACATCGCCCGCACCTATTTTGGAAATGGCATCAACTTTGGGGATGGAACCGTGGAGGTACGTGCAACACCACCACTTTTGGTTACTGTGATTTACAGAGAAATATGAGCCACTATAAAGTTCTTCCTTGACCACTTTCAGTTTTGTGTTTCTTAATTATGCATGTGGTCACTAATTAAGCCAACCTCAACTCCAAACAGGTTCTGGCGGCTACTCAAACACCGGGAGAGGCTGGAAAGAAGTGGTTCCAAGGAACTGCAGATGCTGTGAGGCAATTCACTTGGGTATTTGAGGTGGGCGCGATTTTTTGTATACTACTTGGCCTTTTCTTTAAGCTCTTGTTCAGTACAATTATCACGTTTTGAGCTTCTCTACAAGTAACAGGGTCGTTGTTGCAGGATGCCAAGAATACACACGTTGAGAATGTATTGATCTTGGCTGGAGATCATCTATATCGAATGGATTACATGGACCTAATACAGGTTTACAGTGTAATTGTTTTGTATAATGGATACTATTTTTATTTTTCAAAAGTTTTCTCATTTACTTTGGTTACAAATGAACAGAGTCACGTTGATAGAAATGCTGATATCACAGTTTCATGTGCTGCTGTGGGTAACAGGTGTGTTTAGACAGAGGTGTTTCTTTTTGTTGCTTGATACTACCCCTCCTTTATAGAACAAATTATAGTTTTCTTATAAAAAAGGACCGGAGAAAGTACTATTATGCTAAGTATTGTGCTTAATTTATTTCCAGGATGAGTACATAGAAACAACTAACTTCCTGGTAACAAAAAAATTACCAATTTACTTGTCTGCTTTACAGCCGTGCATCAGATTATGGATTGGTTAAAGTGGATGATAGAGGCCGCATCATTCAATTTTCAGAAAAACCAAAGGGTGATGATATGACAGCAATGGTAATTCACAATCTAGCCTAATGTTACATCTTTTTTCTGTTTTCAAGTTATCTGGTAATTTTGTTGTGGCTGCTCACTGCTACAAAGAGAAAGAAAAGAAAATTACCATCCTCAATTTCAAGAGTCTTTCCTCCTTGTAGGAGTAAAAATCTTAGCATTATAGCATTTTCCCTGAACTTGCTGGACCAAAATAAGCCTCAAAACCTGATGTTTCATCCTTTTCTCCTTCTTGCCATAGTTATTTGATTTTTCTACAAAACTTTCTCCCACCATAATAATATGTTCATAATATATATTTGTCTGAGCTTAATGTACTCATGTATTCCTGTGCTATTCTCGCAGCAAGCGGACACCTCTCTTCTTGGGTTGTCGCCCCCAGATGCATTAAAGTCACCATATATTGCGTCTATGGGGGTTTATGTATTCAAGACAGATGTTTTACTCAATCTTCTGAAATGTAGGCATCCTACCTCCAATGACTTCGGATCTGAAATCATCCCTGCAGCTGTGAGGGACCACAATGTCCAAGTAAGAGAAAATTCCATTAATTTATCTTCTTTCAAATGTTTTTGTACATTAGAGTTCTAATTACACCTATGGAAGAAGTAAAAGAGTTACATGTTTGTTGTTTTTGCAGTCGTATTTTTTCAGAGATTATTGGGAAGACATTGGAACAATAAAATCCTTTTATGATGCTAACTTGGCTCTTACTGAAGAGGTGGGTTCAAGATGTTTATGGCTATCGTTTTTCTAATTTAATAGCTTTCCCATTCTGAGTGTAGGCAGTAGGCACCATGCCTTAGTTACGAGCCACAATACCAAAGATACATTACTGGTCCCTTTTTTGCACCCAATGTTCAGTAACATAGGCTTTCGGTCGAGTGTGAGGGCCAATAAAAAATGGTAAAATTGTAGCATACTAAATCGGAGGAGGCATGAATCAGTTTAGTATAACTAATAAGCAAGAGTACTTACTATGGCTCATTATGCAGAGGCCTAATTAGTAGTTACAGTGAAACTCATCTCAATTAGCTCCTATAATGTTGCAAGTTATCAGTATTCAGTGTCATTTCTGTGTTTATTAAAACTAATACTCGTCTGCTCTATGTCATTCTCTTGCAGAGTCATGAGTTCGAATTTTATGACCCCAAGACTCCCATTTACACATCTCCTGGATTTCTACCACCAACTAAGATTGACAAATCCCGGGTATGACATTGATAAAATTCCACCTCATAATATGTTAGTAACATCATGCAATTATTTGAAAAAGAAGAGTAAGATCATGAAATGTCTTGCTCATTCTGTTTGAGTGGCTTTGGTAGATTGTGGATGCCATTATCTCCCATGGATGTTTCCTGCGAGAATGCACAGTCCAACACTCCATTGTGGGTGAACGTTCACGTTTGGATTATGGAGTTGAAATTCAGGTAACCTACTTCACATTCTAGACCTGTGATGCTACACCACCCCACTTAAAATTCCTCTTAACTGAAACCTTCTTTTGCAGGACACTGTAATGATGGGAGCGGACTATTACCAAACTGAATCCGAAATTGCTTCTCTCCTGGCAGAGGGGAAGGTCCCAATTGGGATCGGAAGGAATACCAAAATTAGGTAATTTTAACGTTTGTGGGCCTGAAAAGTTAAAAGTAAATGAAGTTGTTCACATAATTTGTTTTCTTTGTTGAAGGAACTGTATCATTGACAAAAATGCAAAAATTGGGAAAGATGTCATCATCAAGAACAAAGATGTAAGCGTGATTTTACCTTTGATCCTGTTTTACAGTCACTTGTTTTCTGGTTTAAGCAACCTATTTGTGTCTTAACTAGCAAATCAAATACTTTCTCTCTAGGGTGTTCAAGAAGCAGATAGACCGGAAGATGGGTTTTACATTCGATCAGGAATCACCATCATAGCGGAGAAGGCAACAATAGAAGATGGCACTGTCATATAAAAGGATAGCGCTTATGTCTTGGGCGGGTTGCCCAAAGGCGCTCGGTGAAAGAAGCATTGTGAGGAACACACTCAAACGTCTTTTCGGGCAGAATGCAATGCTGTGTTAGGTGACAAAGGAGAAATCAGAGCACCCGATTTTCTATTTGTAAAATAGAATTTCCCCCACCATCACTACATGTAGAAATAGAATGAATAAAACATGAAAATCAACTTGCATGAAAGCAAATAAATTGAAGGACCAATACTGAGCTACGAAGTTTATTTACCCCTTTGTAAAATATTGTTTTGTTTTCTCACTAAAGTAATAGAGAATGAGTCAGCGGACTCATAACCATCCGTTCTTGTTTACAGTTATACGCTAACTGAAGCACTAATGACGAGAGTGTGATGAAAATAGTGACAGTATAAATGAACGCCAAATTTCTCAGGAAAATGACACTATCGAGTTATTTCAGGAGAAAAGGATAGATACGAGATATCATATGATACTATAAAAAGAATAGTAATTATGCTGTTATTATAGTGACTGATATGTTAAGGTGTCTACGTATAATTAATAAATAGTTTGGAAGAGTTTTGTCAAGATAATGTCTAGTGGAAGGAATTATTATCAGATAACGAGGATAAAGTGGTTTTCATATTCATATAGCACTGTATTCATAAAGTGTGGTTAAATATTGCATCATTTTTGTAATTAAACAATGTAGATCTATAGTAAATAATTTCTCCATTGAGGAGAAGTTATTATGAAGAAATGGAGACGTGGAAGTTGCGAGTTTGAAGAAAGTCAAAGTCCTAAATGTGCGGTGAGAGGCACAGGTGGTGAGTGAGGAATGTGAAAAGTAAGAGTTAAGCTAAATTAAATGCATGGAGTTTAGCGCATGGAGAAGAAGAAACGAAGACAATGCAATCTAGGAAGATAGTGGAAGGGTTGAACGTCTCGGAGGGTGGGTTAGAAGACAAGGAAAAGAACCTAACTTCAAGCCTCGGCAATGGTGATAACCAACACGTGCAGATTGATTCTGGCTCCGCCCTTCAACAATTTCTTGATCACATACCCATTAGTTCAATAGCTGGCATAAAAAATTCACCTGGTACGTTTATATTTGTTGCCTACTTGTGTTTTTGTTCAAGAATCAATGCATGTCGTGAACATTATATGATTCAATACGTCTCCTGTCCCTTGTATCTGAAGTTTTGGAATTGAAAGCCGGAGACAGTATAAGGGATGCAATTCATATGTTGTACGAAAAGGACGTCTTTTCTGCAGCAATTGTTGACGTATTAGACTCCAATGCGAATAGCGTAACGTTTTCAGATCAGTACATTGGTCTCGTTGATTTTACAAGCATGGTTCTTTGGTGCCTTGAGGTATTACTTGTATTTTTAGGAAACCTTCTATCTCACGCCATTCTAATTAAACATGTGCTATTTAAAAGGAATATGGAAAGATCATGAGTGATACCACGGAAAACATTCACAAAGATCTCAAGTACAACGGCTTTTTCTCCATCCTGGACCAGATTCCTCAGATTGGGCAAACCAAGGTTTCCTGCGTTTTCTTTATGCTACTTTTACTCTGAATATCTTTGAGATTAAAGTCAACTTATACTTCTTAAGTTGTAGAGTTTAATGAAAAAAAAAAAATCTACAAATTTGAAGATCTTTTCAGTTCATTTAATCTTTTTCTCTCTCCTACAAGATCTCAAAAAGAAATTTATTCAAAGCTTTATTCTGTCCTTGCAAACCATGCCCAAAATTTGTGTTTGAAAGACTTTTGCAGTGATAGGAGGCTTGGAATGGATCTCATTATAAGCATGCAAAAGCTGTCCACTTGAACAATTGTTAATTTTAAGTTACTACTCCAATATTACTAGATTAGCGAGTTGGCCAGATCATTCCTCTGGGAACCATTTTTCCCCGTAAACTTGGATGATACGGTTTTGCATGCACTGCTACTTCTCTCTAAGCATCGGGTGCACGTTTTGCCGGTCATTCAGCAACGTGAAGATGGACTCATCGGTTTTGTTACACAGGTATCTGCTGAGTTAAGCACAGGTTTAGAATTATGGGGTGAAGCACAGATATCTTATTGTAATATGCTGCTTGTGCTTTTCTGCTAGAATGCGGTAGTCCAACACCTTCTTCAATCAAGTGAACTAGAGTGGTTTGATAACATTGCAGACAAGAACTTGTCAAATTTGCGGTATTCAACTCACATTCCTTAATGTACATACATGATGCATCCATTCTCCACTTGTTCAAGTGAAATGGCAATCTTGCTTTGTTGCTCTTTGACCCTTTTCTTATCCTTGCAAAGATTTGAAGGCCAAGAAAATCCCAGTTGTGTATTTGCGGACCAAAGTGTCGCAGATGCTCTGAAGTCGCTCTGGCAAAACCAAACTACTCCAGTAGCTGTGGTAGATCGAGAAACTAAGAAGCTCCTTGGCAATGTGAGGAAAAGTGATGTTTATATTCTTGTAAGGAATAATGACCTCTTTAGAAGTAGAACGTAAGTTCAAGACATGTCCTCTTTCTCAGTATTGCTGTAACCAATATGATAGAGATGGCTATTTATATGCAATGACAGGATTTTAACTGTGGGGGAATTCATTCACATAGAGACTGAGAAAGCAAAAACTAAGCCAAGCATTGAACATGATCATGGGGCTTTTCTCACAGCAGGAAGTCTTCGGCTGAAAAACAGCTTCATACCCAGAATGGACTTGCCAGTTGCCATCAAGGAAAATGCAACGCTCAAGCAAGTAATGGAGCATACCACAGAGACTAACAGCAGTTTCAGCTTTCTGCTCAACGATAAGGACCAAGTTACAGGTTTGCTCACATTGAGAGATATAATTCTGCTGTTTGGCCCCCCATGTGTTAATTCTACCATTAATGGAGGTGGCTTTTTTGAATTTGCCTTGGAGCAAAGTGGATGTCAAGTGAAAAATGGAACTATGATTCGTAATCATTGATCTGATACAGCAATCTTTAAAGACTTAGGCTCATCAAGGCCTACAAAATTCATGCCACTTTTGGGAAGATGCAGTGTAATCTTTACCGTTTCTGCATTACCTATGATTTTGTGTTCTAAGTTCTTGACATATTTCATAATTTTGCCAAGTCTTAGGACTGTATACAGTTTTCCCGCTTCTGGCACCGTGAGAAGAATCCGATATCCCCAATAGTCCTTTAATCCGCCTTCTGCAGATTCCATCTTACGAAGAACAGTTGCCATTGCCACAGCTACTGTGTTTTTACTTTGCATCATTATCTGCACAGCATAGGAAACTATGTACGGATGCAGGAAGAAGGGTCAACAACTATTTCTTCATGTATCATCATGGGTAATAATACACTAACCACCCAATTTTTTATAAATCCACATTACAATTCTTAATATTATTATTTTAATATTTTTTTATATTATTTAATTTTAAATTTATTTTTTATTATATATATTAGTTTCTAAACACATCACAGCTAAAGTGTATACAGCTGTCAAATTATCATTTTCCTTTCATGAATTAAACCATATGAGCTAGAAAAAAAACAAAAGAGAAAATGAACTGATTATTAGCATTCAGAACAAATACAAAATTGTGGAATAAATTATAATTTTATATTTAAGTTACATAATTAATCGACATTTCCATGGCTCTAAAATTGACATGTTTTTAGTCCGGTTAAAAAAATCGTTATTCGTGAACCCAAGTAGTTGTTTGTAAGAAATAAAAAAAAAAGTAATCTATTAATATCCATAGATCCATCCAAGGAAATAATCTCTCTTGATTTTGAGAGTTATCCTCTCATTCATATTCAAGTGTGGAGTTCTATCAAATGCACTTTCAAATGTTAAATAAACTTCTATATCTTACCAACCCAACCCAACTACATTTATATAAGTTGGATCATTGAACTAAAATATAGAATTTAATTGGATTTATTTCACAACTTCAATTAGAATCGGATCGAGTATCCAATTAATGAGTTTTGAATCTTATTAATTCAACCTAACTTATTTACATATTATATTAATAATAATATAAATTGTTAGCTAAAGATAGTAATTGGAGACATATTTTTCTTGTGATAATGTTATTTATGATAATTAACTATATTTAAGTACTTTATTGTTTTCCGTTTTTAGTTTTATTTTAATTTTCAAAATGTATTATTATTTTCATTGTTTTTTAGTGATGTGATTCTTTGTTATTCTTTGCCAAACCATTGTTCAATGATATGATTTTTTTGTTCTTCTTTGAAGATCTATTAGGCCAAGATGCACACTAATATCCTCATACATATTAATCTATTGATCACGTCATAGCTACATAGGGACTACTTCTTTATGCACCTCATCACTTTTTCAGTTCCAAAATTACCTTTAGTAAAAGAATAAAAATAGAAGCAATATTTTATATTATAGATTATGTAATCTAGAAGTAAAAAATTATCACTTCTGGATTTTCCTACTTCGAAGATTACATAATCTGGAAGTCAAAAATTTGCACTTCTGGATTACGTAATTCAGAACCTATTTAACAACTCACAAATTACGTAATCCAGAACTTATTTAAGAAAATAAACTTACTGAATTATGTAATCCAGTATCACTTTCAGATTACGTAATCTGGAAGTCGTAATTTTTGACTTCTGGATTATGTAATCCCTAAACCCTAAACCATATTACTTATATTTTTATCTTTTAACTTAAGGATAATTTTGGGAATTTTAAAATTTATGGAGGTGGCTGAAGAAATGATGGAGGTGCAGGAAGAAGCAGTCTTAATAGGATCAAAACTAAATTAAGAAAGGCCACTTCTTCCTGCACCTCTACAAATTTCTTCCTGCACCCCCTCACTTTCAGAAAAGATTGTTTTGCCCCTTTAAAATATGATTTCTGGATTGTTCTTTCCAAAATATTTCTGGAACGTCTTTTCCAGAACATGTTTTATGAATTCCGGATTTATAAATCCAGAATGATTTTTTGTCTTCTGAATTTTTTATTCCAAAAATATTCTTTGCTTATGGAACCACGGTAATTTTAATATTTTTGAAAAATATAGGGATGCAGGAAGAAAAGTGTAAAAATGCAGGAAGAAACACCCATTAAGAAAAGGAAGGTACAAACAAAGTCAGGCAAATGCTCCCTTCACCCAATCATTTTTAACCTGCACCCAACATATTTTTTAATTTCCAAAAATGTCCTTAATTCCGGAAACAAAAATTCGGAATTGAAAATAATATATTCTGGAAAAATAAATCTGGAAGTAATTATTGAGTTTCGGAAATAAAAATCTGGAAACCAAAATTAAAATTCTATTTTGGACAAAAAAATCCAGAATTGAAAAATAATACATTCCGAAAAAAAAAATCCAGAAAAGAAATAATTGTGTTTCGGAAATAAAAATCCGGAAACAAAAATAAAAAATCAATTCCGGATAAAAAAATCCGTAATATAAAATTTCGTTCCGGAAAAAAATATCCAGAACACATATT
>Ga0123341_1005501_pt1 | contig 11307 bp, 8 predicted proteins | sample Turbeapinknodule_FD_89959 | JGI IMG/M metagenome (GOLD analysis project Ga0123341, IMG submission 89959) | Root nodule microbial communities of legume samples collected from Mexico - Turtle bean Mexico pink nodule | ecosystem: Host-associated > Plants > Roots > Nodule | place: Mexico: Nepantla... | reverse complement strand
ATTATAAACTTCTAAGGACAATAAGCCTTTTAAAATATATTTAAGACATTTCACGTTGGTAAATAAGTTTCAATTAAATTGAGAAACACATCCGCTGAAATCGAACAAGGGACACAAAAAAATCTAAAATAACTATAAAAAAGGAAGAAGAAAAGTAGAGGAGTAGAAAAATAATAGAAATTAAGTGTGATGATTTTGAAATTATTTTCTAAGAAAACAAAACAAAATAAAATATACATGTAAATAAAACAAATATATTAAATAAAAATTATAAACAGCTTAAATCGGTATATTTCTATCATTTTCTTTTAAAACTCTTTTTTTTTTCTTTCAATTTGGAAGGACACATATCCCTTAAAAAGGTTTCACTTCCACAAAGGAGGAAAAATATATATATATATTTTTTAAATGTAAACCTATTTCTGCAAAATGGGTAGATCCCACAATCCGAAAAGTTTATCACTCGTAACCCAATTTCTTAAAAAAAATAATTAAATAAGTATACCCCAATATACAATAGAGAATAGGTTTGACAAAAATAAGTATTTTCCATTAAGATACAAATAATATTGTTATTACCGAAAATGAATTGGAATCGTGAATGTAGAAGCTATACTATTTTGTTGACCTTTCGTTGAAGCGCTACATAGCTTCAATGATGAAGTCGAACGATAGTTTAATGATAGAAAATTCTCTAATGCTCAAGTCACTAAGAGCTTAGAGAGATAATAAAGTGAATAATAAGTGTTGAGAATCTCTCCGTCATAATCAATAAATCTTGGTAATTGATTTATTGAATATATTCAATGATGACATTCCAATGTCTTGAAATTATATATGTGAGAAGCTTTAACTATCTATTATCTCTTTGTGATGAAGCTTTTTTCTCCTTCTCTATATAAAGGGAACTTGTGAGGAAGAGAAATGCAAGCAAGTGAGAAGAGCAACATAGATATTAAATGAGAGAATTGATATCCACCATAGCGTGAGATTAAAAATCCTAGTGAGAGCCTAGAGAGATATTATATTCCATCCTTGTTGGGTGAGATTAAGTGTTACCCTCATAGACTGAGAGAAACCCACTGACGACATTTTTTGGACTAGGTCTCGTGGGTTTTTACTTCTCAAGTTGAGGAGGTTTTCCCACATTACAAATACTTGTTATTACTATATTTTGTTCTATTTTCTTATTTTTTGCTTATTGTTTTTGCAAGTGCCGATTTTGTATCTACACAAAGGAGGGATAATTACTTATGATTTTCCCAACAAGTCACTAGTACAAAAGTTTAAAACAACGACCCATTATTTAATGTGTTTTTGAAACTAACTTGATTTAAGAAGGCATCTATTTGTAATAGCCTCATTCTTAAAACTTTTTTTACCCTAATTCAGAAGCGTGCCACTTACGTTTTCATACTCTCCTTTCTCTCGAGCTTCGTTTCTCTTTTGTGCTTCCTCCATTAACTGTGCTTCCTCTTTTCTTTCTCTCTTCTTTGCATTGTCTTCATGCCATTAGTAAGCATTGTCTTCCTCTCTTCCTCTTCACCATTGATTTTTGTATGTTTTCCGTTTCTCTTATGTTTTCTCTTATGCCATTGCTAAGGTCACTATTTCATTGGGAAGGTTTTTGTTTGCTCTCTACTATGCCTTCCTCGTCGTTGTTGTCGCCTTGCTCCGTCGTGTATTTGCGTTTCATTTGGGAAATTTTTATTTGCATTTTTTGGACTTCTATTTATGTTCCTGGTTATCAAGCCTTCCAATATCAATCCATTATTTGTATTTTTTTTTATTTAGAACATGTCAGATTTAGATTCAGATTGGGATGAAACACTAAGAATGTGAAGAGGTATGATATGGATGCACCAAGAGATCCAAATAAATACTAAAATAATGACCTGTTCTTCGGAAAAGATCAAAGTTGAGAACTTTGATTAGAAACCCAAATAACAGCAAAAAAGAAAAGAAACCCTAAATGTCATTCGTAAATGTGATTTATAAATTCAACTATGGTAAATGGCCGCATTTATAAATCAAATTTATGAATGCGGCTAAATAGTCGCCTTCTCATCTCTTCGATTTAAGACTACGTGTACATCAAATGCGGTTATATAGCCGCCGTTTTAAATTGAAAATAGTCGTCGTTGTTTTTCCTTTCTGCACCCATGAGTGGTATCAGAGGTCTGATACAAGATGGAAGGATTCTTTACTAATGGATACATGTTCAAGTTGACAACAAACAACTATTCCTATTGGAAGCCCATGATGGAGGATCATTTACACCGTAAGGATATGCACGAGTCCATTTCTTGAAAAGACAAGCCAGAAGGTAAGAATGACAAAGTTTAAGAACTTTTGAATCGAAAATATGTTACAATGATTCGAAAGTATATTGATAGAAGTTTGTTTGAGCATGTGTCCACATACACAAATGCTTATTAGTTGTGGTCAAAACTTGAATGTATGATTCAAAAGAAACTCCAAGAAATAAAGTATCTCTTATCAGAAGATTGATGAAACTTGACTACAAGGATGGTCAAAGTATGATGGAGCACTTAAATTCATTAAAGGATCTTGCTAATCAATTTACAACGATAGATATAGAGATTGATGATGAGTTGCAAGTACTTTTGTTACTCAGTTCGTTGCCTCAAATTTGGGACACGCTAGTGGTCACGCTCAACAACTCAGTCCCAGATGGGAAAATCTCAATGGACACTATTTCAGACAATCTGTTGAATGAAGAATCTAGAAGGAAAGAAAGAAGTACAAATTTCCAATTTGAAGCAAATGTTATAGAGAAACAAAGAAGAAGTGAAACCCAAAGAAATCTCATGTAAGAAATAAAAACAAAGTCAAATGTCGATCACAATCTCATAAGAACAATAATATGTTATTATTGTAACAAAGAAGGTCACAAGAGACCTGCAAAAGACAACAAACATAAGAAGAATGCAAATGAATATAAGTGGATAGATGTAGAAACCGAAAACAAAAAATAGTATTTTGTATGGTACCTTTATGATAGTTCTTATTACCTAAAGCAGGTAAGGGAACACCATATGAAAAGGAGAAAATAATGTAGAAGAAGAAGAACTAGAGTAGGAAGAAGAATTTCCTCGATTAAGGGACACAAACATGCAAAATATTGTCTGGGTTGAGGTAATATGGTCATCTGATTTATGTGGTTTTTGAATTTTAATATTTTCTTGATCAAGTTTTGTTTTTCGTTTAATAGTATCCTCTTGAATTTATTTGTGGTTAAGAGATATAGAGTAAAAATTTGTTGTTTTGTCTAGGGTTAAAAATGTCCCTATAAAAACAATAAAAAATTAACATGAAAGAAATATGACAATAAAAGGAAGAAGAAAAATGGAAAACATGTCCTTTGGTTCAATGGTAAGGTACTTCTTTCTTGATAGGTTGATAGAATAGATGTAAGGAGTACTTTTTTTTTATTTTGAGTTTTCAGTTTTGCTATCTCATGAAATTGCCTAAACTTTTGATCGTCTTATTTTATTACTAGCAAGTCTTCACAAGATGTTTGAACAAAATATTGGCTAGCTTTAGACAAAAGATTTTCAAAAGGAAAACTAGTCACAAAGATATTTCATTTGTTAGTGAAAGTAATTTTAGGAAAACAACCCTTGTAAAAAAAATTGTACTTGAAAAATTCCCAGGGTTGTCTAATAAAAACTCACAAGCTTCTATAAGAATAATGGGACTTAAAACATTTTTATCATAATGTCTTAAAGAAGGTTTGACTTTCACTTGTTGAGTCACAACGAAATCCCCATCATTTTGAAAGGCCAATATCAACGGAATTGTTATCATCATGATGTGTGGAACAAACTGTGTCAGTGGAAGAACATTCAAAAAATTGTTGTTCCCGGCTGTAATCAGAAAAATTCAAAGGATATGGAGATATAGGTAAAATATCTTTATTAGATATAAGAGAGGGAGAAGGAAAAGAAGTTTCAAGTGTTTAAGATGGTACAATAGGATCAACAAAAGAAACATTTTGAGAAGTCTTCTCCCTAAAGTGTGATTTGGGTGATTAACCTTCCCTTTTGTAATTCGTCCTAGAATAGGAGGAGTTAGAATATTGATTCACGATATAAGAATTATAGGATACCTCTTTACATGGAGAATAGGGTTGCTTAAAGGTTTAGTGTTTGGATAATACCCTTCCCCGTGTCAACTCCTAGGTCGATGTGAAGTGTCTCCATATATACTCCTAGACCTATGTGTTTGACTTTCTTGAGGTTGTTTATATTGTATAAGGAGTTCTGTTATCTCAGAAAGATTTTGAGTTTGTTGGTTTAGTCGTGAACGGATATCTATTGGAGTTTGAGCATTTATAGTGCCATGAACACCAAATTGATAAAATGGTCCAGTCATGGTTGATTGTAAATAAAATTTTCACAACTGTTTGAAAGAAATCAATTAGAGTGATTTGTTTAAAACAATTTTATGGGTGAAGTTTAGTAAAGGAAGCAAAAGTGATAAAGATTCAAGTTCATTCACAGGAAAGCGAGGTAAGTCATCTGGACTTCTTAAGTACCAAGGCTTTCCTTGCCCGAGCTTACCTTAAAGGTATCTCACAAAAGTTTCCAAAAGAAAACTTCAAAACAATTTTGGAAAACAGGAAAAAAAATATGTAGATATGGAAATGCTCTTAAAACCAAAGAAAGGTATATCTAGTCACAAGAAAAGAAAACCCTATAGTATCACAGAGACGTAGAAAACAAGAAAAGAAAAAAAAGAAGGAAATTGTAAAGATAGCAAGAATAAATGCAAATGCTAGTCAAGACCTATGGTGATAGTGCAGAGAACACTGAGAGTTCACTAACACACTACCACACTAATGCACGAATACTATTACAAAGTTTAGTGAGATTGCTTAATAAAGCATTTTCCCAAATAAAGAAATGAAAACTAATACTCGAGGCAAAAAGTAAATGCAACATAAAATTAGGTGATACACAAGTTACAAGGAAAAGTAAAAGTGTATAGTAAAGCGGTAAATGACATGTTTTGATTTGTGTCCTTTGAACTGAAGTATGCTGAAAATTTCTCTGGGATCCATCTTTCTCTTCTTGATAGTAAGTCTAGATAACAAAGGTGAAGCCTCAAGGGATTGGGGTCACCCCACTTCTTGAAGCACCTTTCAAGCATCACCAACTTACCAAACACAAAAGTAGGAATCCAAGAAAGAAAGCAAGAAAAACTAAATTTTGGGAAAAGCTAAACTCAAAGGAGATCAGTTGTAACAAACCAGAACAGAGATCCAAGAGAAGACAATAGAAAAATTAAGCCAACCAAGAAAAGGAAGCACCATCAAAAGGACCTAAGAAAAACTCCAGAAAAGATTAAAATCCAAAAATCTAGAGGAATTGACAGGGACAGTTCCAAAATTTATATAAATTGATTTACAAAGCAGTTGTCTGAAATTTTTATGGTAAAACTACACTCAATGATGAACAATATGACACAAACTTGAGGCCAATTGGTTCAGTAATCACGGAGAAATAAATGCAACAAGGGCACACAAATCGCAAGCAAAGTGGACTAAAAGTGAAAGTAGGTTTTAGGACTGGCCACCAAAAGTGTAAGAATTATGGTAATTTTGATACAATGAATTTGAAGTTGAAAATTTAACTGGAGATTGGTAACATAGGAAACAAGATATTGTAAAAGGTTCAGGCTAAATCATAAAGGGAATTAGGTGCAAAAAATTTAAAACCAAGAGCAAAACTAGCACTCAAACAGGTTGTCAAACAGAAAAACATCCTAACTTTTGAAATTTATAATTTTTTTGTAGGTACAATTTGGACGTTCCTTTTTTACTGAATACAGGTAACATGTTAATGGTGTTACACAAAAAATTTCACAAGTTTTGGTGATAATATTAGATCAAGATAAATTGTGCAAACTGAAAGTAAATCATAAAATTCTGGAAAACTGAATGAAAACCGAAAGGAAGCAAGAATACATGACAAAATTGCAAGAAATAGTAGGAAACAATGCAAAGAATTACCAAGGAATCAATGGCAAGGTATGACACTTAGATGTAGGCAACACAAACAGATTACACAAAAAAATTGATGCAAAAAGCAACAAAACTTTGAGCAAACAGTTGATGTGCACTAAACCAAATATCAAACAACTTGCATGCAACAACAATACATAATGAAATTTGACAAGATTAAACAAAATTGGAATGTGACAGTGGGCATGCGACTAGTAGAAACACAAGAGAACACCTAAGTGTGCACAAAAATGGATTAAAACACAAGATTTATCAAGAAATACAAGTATAAGTAAAGAAAACAACAAGAACACCCCTGGTTTTGACAGGTTTTGGTGCAGATGGTGTGTGAACAAATTGGCCCAAATTGAACCGAACAAACAATAAGGAAATCAAAGGAAAGGCACACAAGAATGAGATAAACGATGTAACACAACAATGAGACAAAACTAACCAATTAAAACAAAGAAATCAACTAGAAAACGGAAGAACAATAAACAACACATTAGGTTATGCAACGAAACAACAAAGGAAACTTTGGATGCAAGTTGTACTCAAATTAAACGGTGAAAAATGGATTTTAATCGGTGGAAACTGTAAATAAAACAATGGAAACAAAAGTAAACGGTAGAAGATAAAGATACAAAGACAAACAATCAATAACAAATGGAAACTGTGACAAACACAAAGTTGAACAAATTTTTTTTTGCAAAAACTTGGCTTAGCTTGGCCAGATCTTGGTGTGCTTTGATCCACCTGATGCAATCCAAGTTCTTAACTATTGATTGGAATGGAATGAGGCAGCGAAAGGCTTTGGAAAAGGAAGAGAACCGTGAGGCAATGGTGAGGCTAGGGTTTCAGCAATGATGAGTGCAATGGAGGGGAAAGAGGTGTGACCAACCTTCCAAGGTTCACTAGGCCTTCTAGGCTCACTAGCAAAGAGAGATTTAGGAGATAATGAGTTTTTTAATTAAGAATACTTCATTCAATATATGTCAAATTTGCATACAAAAGTTTTATGTAAGGTATTATAAATGACAAGAGTGAGGGTAGCTTGCTCCTTAAGCTACCATAACCCTAGTTAAGTAAGCTTAAATATGGTGAGATTTGGTGGCTTAAGGAGAGGCGTGTATTTCCTCTTAAGATGCTCTAGGGACCCTTGCTTGTGTGATAAGTGAGGGCTTTTAGAGTGTCTTTAATTCATCTACAAAATACTTTTGAAAGTAATTGAAAATACAAGTCCTATACATGAGTATTCTACTATTTACATAGATAGTTCTTTTGCCTTTATTCTTGTGTAAAGTGCCTTGGATGGTCCTCCATCACCTTGGGTCTCCAAAAGATGAATTTGGGTACAGACTGTGGGATCCTATAAATAAGCAAAAATGTTGTGTTCTTTGAGGATCACACGGTCAAAGATATTCAAAAGACAAAGTAGTGCACGTCCAAAGTTCACATTTATTTAAGGGGGGAAATTCCTTAACATATAGATCCTGATCAGATTGACCAATAGACAAATTCTTCTCAGCGAGTTCCTGACCAGACTGATGAACAACCAGATCATGATTAGATAATTTCAGACCCTCAAATACAACAAGAACTCGAGCCATTAGAGCAACAAATGCAAGTTAAATTGAGACGCTATGAAAGAAGAAGAATGTCATCATCAAAGTATCCTGAAGAAGATTATATTACTTTTAACATATAATGGTGAACCTCAAAACTTCTCAGAGGCTTGGAGTCAACTGAGGGAGGAGATTGGATTAAAGTCATGGAAGAAGAGATGAACTCTTTACATAAGAACCATACTTATGATCTGGTCTAGCTACCTAAAGGAAGAAAAGCCTTGAATAACAAGTGGGTGTACAAGCTTAAAATGAAGAAGGAAGCTCGAGATCAAGGTACAAAGCTCAAATTGTTGTGAAAGGGTGCAATCCACCTAGCTAAGAATCCTACATTTCATTCTCAGATAAAACACATTGATTATCGTTATCATTGGATATGAAATGCTTTGGAGGATGGAGAGTTCCAATTAGAGAAGGATCATACAAATGACAACTGGTCTGACATGTTGACCAAGGCAATTTCAGTTAAAAAGATAACAAACTGTTGTAGGAGAGCTGAATTAGTGATACCCTTAAATTAAGTCATGAAAGGGGAGATTTTTAGGGAATCCATCCTTAATTAAATTGGAGACAATGACCAATGAATCTTGGTAATTAATCCATTGAATATATTCAATGATGGACATTCCAATGTCTTGGAATTATATACTTCTTGAAGACTATGAAGTTCAACCTAGAAAGTTGAAGATAGTTTTTCAAGGTAACTTGAAAATGTGAGAAACATTAATTATCATTATCTCTTTTTGGTGAAACCTTTCTCTCATTCTCTATATAAAGGGAACTTGTGAGGAAGAGAAATGTAAGCAAGTAAGAAGAGAAACATAGAGAATAAATGAGAGAATTGATATCCACCATAGTGTGAGATTATAAATCCTAGTGAGAGGCTACAAAGACATTGTATTTCATCATTGTTGGGTGAGATTAGGTGTTACCTTCATAGAGTGAGAGAGAAAAAAATATTGTAATTCTACTTTCAGAGTGAAAACATTTTATGAACTAAGTCCCATGGTTTATAGTTCTCAAGTTGAGAAGGTTTTCTCACGTAAAAAATTCTATATGTTATTACTATGTTTTTTTCTATTTTCTTTTGTCCACTTAAGTGCCCATTTTGTTTTTTTTTTGTCAGCAATGAATAAAATAAATAAAAAGAAACACTTTAAAGGTGTCCCAACCCTTTATAAATTTTTGTTTTCCTACTCTTACACATACCAGACTAGGCAATGCCTATATTACTTAGCTTAAACAAAAGCTACAACTGCATAAATCATATAAACAGACCCCTTCACAAGACTATGCACAACAAGTAATGCAAAGCACTGGTTTGCATCGTTATAACACCACAAAACTAAAAACAGAATTTGAATTCTCTTTAATAAGAAGAATTTGACAAAAAAACGCATTCCTACAACCACATATAAACTTTTGCAGCATTAGAAAAAAGATGTGACAACTTACTAGTATATGTTGCCTCCCACTATTTTTTCTTTTTTGCAGAATAACCTTCCAACTTCTATGTTACCATCACCTTGTCAACATGGCTGCTTTGTTGGCTTTGTTTCCCATTCCTTGCTCTCCCATATACACATATTCTCCCCATATGGATGTCTTGCTTTCTTACAAAGTAACTTCTTTCATATCTTTTTGGCCTTTCTTCTTTCTGCACCACTGAAAATTTGTTCTGTATAACATCACATTTGGTCTTCTGCTGCATAAAACCTAGCTTCTCCATCACATGACTAAACCATTCTCATACTTTCAAACAATACTTCCTCTATTTCAGCTGCTTATAGTGTGCCTTCATACTTTCCTTCATAGCAATTCCAATTTGCTCCCTACCCATACCACAAGCCCATCCCCTCTATAGCTTTAGAACATTTTTCCTCAACCTATTAAAACCAAACAATAACCACCAAAACAGAAAAAACAACCTTGGCCTTATTGTTAGACAAATAGATTACAAACAACAAAGCTATTTGGTTTTTATATTGATACAAGTGATGGGAGGTTGAATCCAAGCCCAATAGGAGAAGCTAGCCTTATTTACCTTATGTTTCAACCAAGTCCAAGACTTCACCTGTGTCATAGTTAAAATCTCCATTGCGTTAATCCTATCTTGATTAAAAACTGAACCATTCCTATGTTTCCATATGCACCAAATGATGGAAGCCCACACACATTTCCATAATCTATTACCTTCTTTATTAAAACACATACAAGAAAAATGGTCAAAATTATTAATCATATCGTTTTGATTCACAAAACTTACCCCAAGCCATTTGTAACACATATTCCAAACAACATTTGATATGTTACAAGATATAAGGATGTCGGATGTTGTTTCCTCTTTCCTCCCACAAAGAGCACACAAAGTATCCCCCAACTGAACACCTCTTTTAAACAGTTTTTGCTTGGTTGCTATCCTTTTCAACATAGCCCTCCATGCAAAGAACTGGGCTGAAGGCATCACCTTTTAACCCCATAGTGAATCTATAGCTTCAGATGGTTGTCCATAATCATTATTAGCTAACATTTTATCCTTACTGTCACGGTGCAATGTTTCTAGTGATAAACATTCCATGAAATCTGTTAGCATTGACCTTTTTCCCATTCAAATCAAACCCTTCTCCAGCTAAACACCCATTCCCAACCCTTTGATGACCATCTTCCAAAATTCTCTATTGTTTTGTCTTTGATCAAAGAGTTATTAAAAATTCTAGGATATTTTTCTTTTAGCTTAATATTATCTATCCACTCGTCTTCCCACCATTTAAACTTTGACCCAAACCCACTTCCATACCACATTTGAGTCAAACCACAAGTCCCCTTGTTCATGGTGCAAACTTTGCTTAAATTAGACCACCACCTTGTGTAAGACTATTTAGGCCAAAATTGTTTACATTCAACATCATCCATGACCCATACTTTGATTCTACTACACCTTCCAAAGACTTTCCTTTGAGGACCTCATCCTCCATTTTCATTTTGTATCTACACAAAGGAAGGAGGGAAAATTAGTTTTGATTTTTTCAACGATAAGTATTGAGTTAAGATGAGTATTCTCTTATGTTGTATTTATAGACCTTTGAGCTTGCTAAAATATTCAATTATCTGATATCGGTTAATAAGTATAAAGTTGATTTACACGATAATCAAAGTTAATATTTAAAATATTTGTGTAAGTTGTTAAGGTCCACTATCTCAATTGAGTACTTAGTATTACTGAATAGTATAAGTAGAATTTATCGCTACTAACTATGCTGCAAACAAAATAGTTTCTTTATGTACTTCTATACATATTTGGTCAGATTCACTAGAACTAATCTGTGATTCGTTTCAATTCATTACTTAAACAAAGAAGATGGTGCCTATTGAATACTTCCCCCTCCCATATTATGCCCTGTTTCCTTTTTCCCTTTTCTGCCCTAATTTATTGATTTTTAATTCAACTATAAAATATTGACATTTATTATGTTTCCAAGGTTAAGTTGTACTAAAATTTCTGCATATTTATGTTTTTATGTTTTGTAAATGATCCAAAGTTTGATTGTGTGACTGTTGATTATTACTTGATTGAGTTCTTAATCTTTTAGATCACGCCTTCAATAGAAAGATAGGAGGAATTGTAGTTGGCTGCACTATATTCATCATTGCCGT